>Ga0075364_10000040_pt1 | contig 45684 bp, 41 predicted proteins | sample EndMetdeltDD1764_FD_71517 | JGI IMG/M metagenome (GOLD analysis project Ga0075364, IMG submission 71517) | Populus endosphere microbial communities from Tennessee, USA - Endosphere MetaG P. deltoides DD176-4 | ecosystem: Host-associated > Plants > Roots > Endosphere | place: USA: Tennessee... | reverse complement strand
TCTCTGGCGAATTGCGGTAATAGGCAGCCATGCCGGCCAGTCCGTTGACGGTGACATCGCCCACATTGGACGACAGGCCGCGAATCGAATAGCTCTCGTTACTTTCGCCCGGGATGCCGCTGGTGAATACCGTCGGATCGGTCTTTGAAATGACCTCGCTGATGTCCCTGGCCTGTTGGTCAGCAATGTAGGTCTCGGTATAAGTGACGGTAGAGAATGGCGTCTCCATGAAATCCTTGTCACCTAGAAAGCCCATGCGCCCCGCCGTGCTGACCTGACCACCAGCATACGGAACCGCCGCGCTGCCGGCTTCACCGCGCACGATCACAGGCGTCAGTGTCGTCGTGCCGTCGTTCTGTGCGAGTGCGGGCGATGCCGCCAGCGCCAGAGTGCCGGCACCCACGCCGGCGAGGACGCTTCGCAGCGCATCGGAATTGCGGTTCAACGCGGGTGCGGATCGGCACGACATGGAAGTGTGGGCGTGAGGCTGGAACTGATGGGATCGGATCATGATGGTTGGATCGCCGTGCGGCGAAATAGGCTGAAATGAATGGGACTGGGAATGATTCTCATCACTATAACCATATTTTGAAATAGTTTAAACAAATAAACTAAATAAGCTTGCAGGTTAAAGTGCCAGTCGAACGCCGCCACAGCCTAGGAACCGATATGAGCTCGCCCCTGCAAGCCGCACCGCGTGGACGCCCGCGCACCATCACTCGCGAACGGATTGCCGACGCCGGGATCAAAATGGGTTTGCCGAAAATATCGTTTGTCGGCCTGGCCGCTGCCTTGGGGGTCAGCCACATGGCGCTGTACAAACACGTGCCTACGCTTGATGACCTTAAGCGTCTGATTGCAGAGGAAATCTTCACCCGGTGGCAAATCCCTCAAGCGCGCGGCGACGGGCGTGCCGGGCTCAAGGATTACCTGCTCGAGTTCACCTCATCGGTACGCGATTTTGTCAAAGCACACCCGGGCGTAACGCCCTACGTGATTCGCAGGCTGGCCGCAACGCAAGCCATGATCACCAAGATCGTCGGGCATCAAAGGCATATCGCCCTCGCCTACGGGCTTTCCGAGGACCAGTCGCGTTGGCTGTTGGCGACGGTGACATTCAACTGCCTCGCTGCGGCCGATACGGTCTATTCGGTCGCCGGCCGGGAGCCTGTCGTCAATGCAGACCGGGCGGCAGAAGAGGCAGAGATGGAGCTGGAGCTGGATCAGGGCATTCGGGCGTTGATCGTAGGTGCATTGGCCATGCTGGAGGATGTTGCCGCCTGACTGTCGTGACATGCGCACTATGCTGGATTATTGTCCTTGAACACCAAAACCATAAAAGGACGAGACAACCATGAAATTTTTTGCAGCTTTGGCGCTGGCGGCGGTAAGCATTCATTCGGTTCCCGTGCTGGCAGCTTATCCCGAGCGCCCGATCACGCTCGTCATTGGTTTCACGGCAGGCGGACCGACTGACGCGGTAGGACGCTTCCTCGCGCGTAACCTGGAGAAAGAGCTGGGACAGACGGTGGTCGTGGAAAATCGTGCAGGCGCCAACGGCGTGCTTGCCGTCTCTGCCGTCAAACGTGCCAACCCGGATGGCTACACGCTGATGCTGGGCAGCAGCGGCACATTGTCGGTGGAACCGGCCTACAAGAAGAAAGTCGATTACGACGTTCTGAAGGATTTTGCACCCGTGGGCCTGGTGGCGACCTATCCTTACCTGCTTGTGGTTCCGTCGAACTCACCTTTCAAGTCGGTTCAGGAGATGATTGCAGGTGCGCGTGCCAAGCCAGGGACCCTGACGTTCGCATCGGCAGGCAGCGGCGCGGTCAATCACCTGGGCGGGGAGTGGTTTGCCAGTGCCACACAAACCGATTGGACCCACGTGCCCTACAAGGGCGATTCCGCTGCAGTGGGTGACCTTGCCGCCGGGCGGGTCGACATGGCCCTGTTGGCTGTCATCGTTGCGCAACCCCAGATAGACGGCGGCAAGCTACGGGCGCTAGCCATAGCCAGCGCGGAGAAGTCGCCGCTGGCGCCAGATCTGCCGACCGTTGCGCAAGCCGCCAACATTCCAGGTTTCGCGGCAGCGCCGTGGAATGGTGTGCTGGCGCCCGCTGGCGTCGATCCTGCAATCGTCACGCGGCTCAATGCGGCCATCAATAAAGTGATGTCAACCGATGAGGCGCGCCGCACATTGACCACGCTGGGCCAGTTCCCGTTCACCGGCTCGCCCGATGACATGGCTCGCCAGATTCGAGAGCAGTCGATGCGTTGGAAAGAGGTCATCAGCCAGGCAAATATCGAACGCGCCGACTGACCAGCCCACTTACCATCAAGCTGACCGGTGCACGAAGCGTTGCACCAGTCACTTTCTCGCACTTCGCTGGCACGGCCTGCTTCGACATATGCGAAGCGCTCGGCAAAGACGCCTCAATTGATGGCGTCTGCCCCCACCAGTTTCACCAATTCGCCCCACTTATCATATTCACTCTTGAAGAACGCCTTGGTTTCATCCAGCGACATGGCCGGATAAACCGGCACGCCTTCTGCCTCCAGCCGCTTGGTGAGTTCGGCGTCTGCCAGCGTTTCGATGATGGCGTTGCGCAGCACGGTGATATCGGCCTCGGCCACGCCGGTTGGCACGCAGTACGCATTCCAGGTCACGATGTTGTAGTCGGTACCCAGCACTTCGGCGACCGTAGGCACATCGGGGATGGCTTTCAGGCGCTCTTTGCCCGACACGGCAAGCGCGACCATCCGCCCTGCCTTGACCTGCGGGCCCAGCACCGACCACGCGTCAAAGGCGAAAGTCAGTTGCCCGCCGGCCAGATCGGTCAGCACTTGCGGACCCTGCTTGTAGGGCACGTGCAAGAGTTCGGGCACCCCCATCTGCTGTGCCAGCACATGGCAGGCAATGTGGCTGGACGTGCCGTTACCGTTGGAGCCATAGCTCGATGTTTTCAGGTTCGCCTTCAGGTGTTTGGCCAGGCCTTCCAGCGAGGTAATGCCCGACTCCACCGATACGACCAGAACCACAGGTACCTGGATCGTCACCGCGACAGGCGTGAAATCCTTGATGGGATCGAATGTCAGATTGTTATAGAGATGCGGGTTGATCGAATAGGTCGTGGCGGTGCTGTAGACCATGGTGTAGCCATCGGGTTTGGCTCGAGCCGCAACGGCCGCGCCGATGTTTCCACCCGCACCAGCACGGTTTTCCACGATGAGATTGGTATCAAGCCGTGTGCTGAGCGTGCGACCGATCAGCCGCGCGATGATGTCGGTGTTGCCACCTGGAGCGAACGGCACGACGACCGTGATCGGTTTGTCTGGATAGCCAGTAGCGGCACGGGCGGCCGACAACGGCAAGTTCAAGCCGGCCAGTGCGGCAACGATCGGTGTGGCGGTCAAGGCCGAGCAGAATTTGCGGCGTTGGTTATTCATTCATTTTTCCCCTGTTATTTGGCGGTCGGTGCAAAATTGCCGACCTGCGCGGTGACTTCGAATCGTTCGGCGTTGCTGGAGGCAAGATGATAGGCGGCTAATTCCACGGGTGTGGCCCACCACACGTCGTCATATTGCGCAATGTGCGCGAACAGTTTGTCCAGCAGCCTGAGCCGCTGGCCGCGGCCCGAAATCCAGTCGTGCACGGTGATCATGCAGGAGCCGCCACAGTCGCGCACGCCTTCAAATTCTTCGATCCAGTTCTCAAGCACATCGACCGGATTGGCGGGATGCGTTTTGTCCTTGGGGCCATTGATATAACGGAAATACAGCGCATCATCGATGGTCCAGGTCACGGGCACCTGCACCAGACCATCGATGGTGTAGGGGTGGTCAAAGCCCATCAGCGAGCTGTCGTAGGCAATGCCGGTATCGCGCAACCCCTTGAGGCTGGCGATGTCATGTTCGAAAGACGGTGCGCGATAGCCCAGAGCCGTCTTGCCGATCTGTGATTTGAAGACAGCAATCGTCTTATCGAGATAGGCCTGTTGCAGGTCAGGGCTAATGGCATCCAGTCGTTCGTGAAAGTAGCCGTGATAGGCCACTTCATGCCCGTGATCGACCAACGTGGGCAGCAGTTCGGGATAGGTTGCGGCGACGACACCGGGGACATAGAAGCAGCCCTTGATGCCATGCTTGCCCAGCAATGCCAATATTCTGGCGACACCCTGGCGGGGGCCGTAACGACGCTGCTCAAGCTCGCCCAGACTCGGCGGTTGTTGCTCGCGCGACACCCAGAAGTATGGGGACTCGGCATCAAGGTCGAGCGTGAAACTGACTGCGCAACGTTTTCCTTCAGGCCATTGGTAGGCAGGAAACGAAATGCGCGAATCGTTGTGCATGACGGGAAAGGCATCATCTTTCATCATTAACTCCCTTGATTCGAATAAGTGCTGTGTGGTGATAGCCAAGCATCGACGACTGGCGACCGAGCGTCGACTAGTGCCCAGGTGCAGGCGAACGCTCCGTGACTTGCGCCCGCCGGTTCAGCCCCCCTCCTCCATCCACGCTGAGCACCTGCCCGGTGGTGAACGATGACCGGTCACTGCTCAGAAAAAGCACGGCTTGTGCAAGTTCACCGGGGGCAATCGTGCGGCCCAGCGGCACGGCACTCGCAATGGTCTTCATGTGGCTTTCCGGCAGCTGCGGATTGACCGGGTCGTCGGCAATGCCCGGGCGCACCGCGTTGACGCGGATGTTTTCGCCGCCCAGGCGGATCGCCAGAATGCGCGTGAGCTGCTCCAGCGCTGCTTTTGAAGGGCCATAGATGGCGCCGTTGATACGCGAGACTTCAGCCGAAGCCGAACTCACGTTGACCACCACACCCGGTCGGCCACGAGCGGTCCACCGTTTGGCGATGAGTTGCGTCAGCAGCAACGGCGCCAGCAGGTTCACGTCGAGAATCTTTCGGCACTGGTCCACGTCGACATCCAGCACATCGACAAACGGGAAGACCCCCGCGTTGTTGATCAGGATATCGGGGAGCGCATGGTCGCTGATCAGGGCGATCTTGGCGGTCAGCGCGGCTGCATCGCTGAGGTCGACGGTGATCGCGGGGTCATCACGGTCATCGTGGTCGGTATGGTCACTGTGGTCACTGTGGTCGACGAGGTCAGCGCGTGGTCGGCCACTTGCGGCTGGCGCCACACGATCAAGCAGCGTGAGTGCGGCGCCCTCGCGACGAAACGCCTCGGCCAGTTCCCGGCCAAATAGCCCTTCACTGCCTGTGATCAGTACCCGCTTTCCCGCAAACGCCTTTTCCATTTAAGCGACACCCTTCATCAGATCATCGAGATTCGCGCGACCGAAGTCACGTCTGCCCTGCTCCAGGTCACGGATGGCGTCAATGAGTGCGCGCACGGTCGGGGTTTGAATGCCATGCGGGGCACCATGCTTGACGATATCCGTCATCTGCGGATCGACTTCCGTGGGGCGCTTGCGCACGGAAAGATCGCGCCATACGCCGCTGCGCGGTTTGCCGACCCAGCGGCGGCAGCAATCTGCAATGGCCTGCAACTGTTCGGCCGAACGTTCGAGCGGAACGTCGCGCGTGAAGGCATCCGGATGAAAGCCATCGAACGGTGCTGGCTCGACGCCATTGGCACGCGCGACCTCGACGACCTCGACACACAGGGCTCGCCACAGCGGTGCATAGTGAGGATTGGAAAGCTGCTCGACGATGGTCTCGTTGTTCAGTGCTGTCGTAAACAATAGAGAGCCCAACGCCACCTTGCTCCATTTGAAGCCCATCAGGTTGCCGGTCCATGCTGCGTTGGGATCCACGCATTGCAGCAGGCGGGCAGCGTCCTGCGAGCGCTGTGTGTCGCTGCCGTCCACTTCGCCGACTTGCAGGCTGCCCTGGCCACCAAACTGAATGCGTCCGGGCCCGATGTAGTCCGACGCAAAGTTCACCAGGGCGCCCATCGTGCGTTCGGCACCTACCACCTCGGCGATCGTGAACTCGGTCAAGCCGTTTTGCAGCGCCAGTACCCATCCGTCGGCCGACAAATAGGGCAGCAGTGCGGCGCAGGCTTGCGCGGTGTGCTGGCCCTTGACCGACAACATGATGCGATCGAACGTGCCGGTGACCTCGGCAGGTGTCATGGCGGTCATGGGCGTGAAAACGGAGTCGCCCTGGGCATCCACAATTTCCAGCCCATGCGTGCGAATGGCATCGACATGCTCCTGGGCAATGTCGACCAGAACCACGTCGTGACCGGCCTGCACAAGCTTCGCTGCCACCACGCCACCAATTGCGCCACCGCCCCAAACCACTACCGAATTCGCGTTATCCACTACCACCTCACCACATTTGCATAGCGCCAAATTGACGCGCTTCGATGTGATTCTGAAACGGCCGGACATATAATTCAATTTCGAAATTTGCACGAACACTTGCGCATTACGTATATAACCGACCTATGAACAACAAAGCCTACGAAGCCCTGCATGCCTTCATCGAAGGCGGCAGCGTCGCCCAGGCGGCATTGCGGCTGCACCGCACCCAGCCTCAGGTCAGTCGATTACTCGCCCAACTGGAACAGGAAGCCGGCTTTGCGATTCTTCGGCGTGAGGGCCGAAGGCTGAAGCTGACCGATGACGGGCGACGGTTTTACCACCATGTCTACGGCCTGCTGCGCGCCCAGGACGCACTCGCCGACTTCACCACAGATATTCGACAGGGCATCAATGGTCGGGTGCGCATCCTTGCAGCCAACCATATCATCGATGGTCTGGCACTCGAGGCGATGGCCCAGTGCAGGCTGGCGCAACCCGACTTTTCCGCGGCACTGACCGCCCGAATGCCCGCCGACCTGCAGTGGTGGCTGGGACAGCAACAGTTCGATCTGGCGCTGGTACAGCTTCCGCTTGAACACCCTGCCGTTGAAACAGAGCTGCTTGTGTGCAGCGAGATCGTTGCAGTGGTGGGGCCGCATCACCCCTTGCGGCACGCGCGCGAGATCACTGCGCAAACGGTGGAGCAGGAATCCTTCATCACGCTGGGCAGACGCAGCGTGCTGGGCCAGCGTTACGAGGCGGCGTTCGACGCCAGCAATGTGCAGCCTGCCGCGCCGCTGGAGGTATCGTTCAGCACCTCTGCCGTGCAATTGGCTGCATATGGTTGCGGCATTGCGATCGCCGAACCGTTTTCTGCGCTGGCGCAGCGTCACACCGGCGCTATTCTGCGCCGCTTCACGCCGACCGTAAGCCTGCATTACGGCCTGGTGTTTCCCAAGGCCGTGCAGCGTTCGGCCGCCACGCAGTTTTTCGTGGAACAGCTCAAAGCCTGCGCGCGCAGGCAGGTGTCGAAGCTGGAGGCCGTGTTGGATGAAACGCATTCATGACGACGGCTGGCGCGTGGGCGCCAACGATGCAAAGCCAACGATGCAAAGCCGACGCCGCCAAGCCGACGCCGCCAAGCCGATTCTGCCAAGCCGATTCTGCCAAGCCGGCGCCGCTATCCGGTCTGCCTGCCTTCTTGCCTGCCCATGAGCTGATGGCGTTTCAACGCGCAACCGGTCTGCCGAAGAACGGATAACTTGGATCGTTGTAACCCGGTGAAGACGGATGGCCTGGTGACACCCAGCCATCGATCAGCGCTTCTTCTTCCTTTGATACCGAAATCTCGAGTGCACCGAAATAATCCTCGAACTGCGCCAGCGTGCGCGGCCCGACGATGACGGAGGTGACCAGCGGATTGGCCAAGACCCACGCGGTGGCCAGATGGCCAGCCGATACACCGCGCCCGGCCGCATGGGTGGCGAGGTCACGGGCGATGGCCAGCGATTCCTCGCGGAATTCGGTTGCCAGAATGCGTGCATCGCCGCGCCCTGCCCGGCTGTCCGCAGCCGGTGCCTGGCCAGGCTGGTACTTGCCGGTCAACACCCCACGTGCGATAGGGCTGTAAGGCACCACACCCAGACCATAGTGGTCGCAGGCGGGCAGGATTTCGACCTCTGGCCCCCGATTGAGCAGGTTGTAGTAAGGCTGGCAGACCGCGGGTTGGGGCACCCCCAGCTGGCGGCAAAGATGCACGATTTCGGCAATGCGCCAGCCATGGAAATTGGACACGCCGAAACTGCGGATTTTGCCGCTGCGGATCAGGTCGCCCAGGGCGTACACGGCCTCTTCGAGATTTTCTTCGTGGTAGTCGCGGTGCAGATACAGGATATCCATGTAGTCGGTCTGCAGGCGTTGCAAACTGTTTTCCACGCTTCGCACCAGCCACTGCCGTGAGTAGTGGGAATGGTTGGGCGCGGCGTCGAACTTATTGCCCACTTTGCTTGCCAGAACCCAGTCGTCGCGCTGTCCGTGCAGCAGCTTGCCCAGCACGCGCTCGGATTCACCCTTGCTGTAAACATCGGCCGTGTCAACGAAATTCAGGCCACGTTCCCGTGCTGACGCGAGAATGGATGCGGCCTCGGCGTCAGGCGTCGGGCCGCCAAACATCATGGTGCCCAGGCACAGCGGGGAGACACGCAAATTGCTGCGGCCCAATCGTCGATAGGTAGGTGTCGTCACGAGCAGTCCTTGAAGAGTCAGGGTGGCGTCTGGCCCGGTATCTGCAAACGAAACCCGGCACTGGAAGGATAGCCGATGGCAGCGGGCAGATCGATCTCCCACTGCAAATAGGCTGCGCTTGCTTCATTGTTGCCGTCGTGCCGGTCGTGCAACCAGAACAGGTAGTCGATGCGCTGGTCGTCAGGGGGACTGGCGGGGGTGGATTCGACCGGCAGCCCTGCCGCACGCCATGCGGCAAAGCCGCCCTCAAGAATGGCAATGTCACCCGTGGCGACGGCGTCTTCGACCAGGTCCTGCGCAAGCAGTCGAGCCACGGCTTCGTCCTCGGCCAGCACCACGATGCGTCGCGCGGCCTGCACCTCGGTCTGGATCACGTCGCCCGCCGAGCGGTTCGCCCATCGTGCGCCCTGCGGGTGCGCCTGGCGATAGCTGGCACTGGAGCGGGCATCGAGCAGCAACGCACCATCTTGAATCCATCGTTCTGCCTGGCCCGCATCGAGGTGATCGATGTCTGCCCATGCAGGGGTTCGGGGTACGGGGCCTGTCAACACGCGCCAACTTTGTTGATCGGGCGCGAGTGCGTGCGTGTCCCAACCGAGCTGGCGCAGCCAGTGGGCAGTGACGCGCGCGCGAACGCCATCGTCATCGATCAGCACGACACGTGCACCGCGTACCGCCGCCCACTGGTCCAGGCACTGGATGAGTTGAACGCCCTGGGCCCAGATGGCACCGTTGACGTGGGCTGCGTCGAACTCCTGCTGGGTGCGCACATCGAACAGATAGGTCGTGCGATCTGGTTCCTGCAGCCATTGCGCCACCGTTTGCGCAGTCACGTCAGGTACACCGAACGCGCTGACGATGGCCTGTGCACGGGCATGGGCGGCCGCACGCGAGGCTTCGCTGGGTGAGGATGACTCCTGGCCAGGTTCGCGAACCAGCGGCAGCCCGGCCAGACGCCAGCCTTGCGTCCCACCCGAGAGTGCGACCACGCGATTGGGCACGCCCGCATTGATGAGCGTCTGTGCGCCCATCACACCCCGGGTTCTGCCTGCGCATGACACCACGACCAGTGTCGAGGGATCGGGCACCAGGTCGCCGAACCGGTGCACGAGCTCACTGCCGGGGCAACTGATGGCGTCGCGCACATGAAATCGCCGATGTTCTTCTACGGTTCGGCTATCGAGCACGATGACGTCGGCCTTCTCACGAAGCAGGCGGTCGAGCTCGCTGGCCGTGATCTCGGGGGTGTGGAAGGTCTGTTCGACGACCTCGGCGAATGCTTTGCTGGGCACATTCACACCCTGAAAAACGGGCTGCCCGAGCGCTGCCCACGCATGGATACCATCGCGAAGATACGCGACGTCGGTGTAGCCTTCACGACGAAGCGCCGCCGCGGCGCGTTCGCCGATGACGTTGTCGGGCGCAATCAAAACGATGCGCGTCGCCAGATGGGGCACGCGTGTGGAAATATCCAGCTCCAACCTGCTGAACGGCAGATTGACCGCCAGCAGGGCATGCCCTTCGCCGAATACGCCAGGCTCGCTGACATCGATCAGCGCCAGTTCCTGGCCGTCTGCCAGCGCCTGGGCCAGTTGTGCTGCCTCTATCGTGCATGTGCTCATACTCGTGCACCTTCTTCCGCGTTGATGTCGATACGTAATCCGGCCTCGTGCAGCAGGGGCAGTATACGGTCGCCGAAATATTGAAGCTCCGATTCATAGTCGAAAAAGCAAATCTGAATGCCATCGCAGCCTGCTGCTTTCAGCTTGAGCAATTGATCCACGATCTGCTCCGGTGTGCCGATCAGCTGAATATTCCCGCCCACCGTGCGCTCGGCGCGCTCGTGGCCCCGCCATGATTTGCTGTCACCGGTTGCGTGGGTCTGGAAAAACCCTTCTACCGCGCCTTCGTCGCCTTCATCCAGGATGGCCTGGTAGACCGCCCTGGCCTCCTTTTCCGTGTCGCGACAGATGATCATGGGGTTGATCAAGGTTCGCACCGTGCGGCCAAGGCGCGCAGCCCCCTGCTTGACCGCCGCATTGATGGCGGGCACCGCCTCCAGGGCCCGATCAATGTTCGCGCCGGCAGGGCTCGTGATGAAGATCAGATCGGCATAACGCACTGCGCTGGCAATGCCCGCAGCCGAGCTTGTCGCACTGACAATCACGGGCCTGCCGTACTGAGGTTTGGGCGTGACGAAGGCATTTTTCAGACGCCAGTGCCCTGCTTCGCGCGTGAAGTTCTCGGTCTCGGACCACAGCCGCAGCAGGATGTCGACGAACTCATCGGCCACCTCGTAACGCTTGTCGTGCTCGATCTGGCTCTGGCCGAACATGGCCCATTCATCCTTGCGAAAGCCGGTGACCACGTTCAACCCCCAGCGACCCTTCGCAATGTGATCGAGCGTGGCGCCGAACTTGGCCAGATGCAGCGGATGCCAGGGGCCATACAGAATGTGCAGGGTGGACACCAGGAGGATGCGGTGCGTGACTGCGGCCAGGGCGCTGGTGGCAATGAAAGCGTCCAGCGAGGTTTCGCGGTAGCGGGTACGCCCGCCAAAACCACCTTTGGACAACCAGTGCGCGGGCCCGAACACAAGATCGAAACCCCATGCCTCGGCCTGCTGTGTCAGCCTGGCGTTGTAATCGAAGCGCCAATCCGTGCCGCGTGCGAGCGATGACATGGTCCATCCACCATTATGAATGGGCAGGAACAGGCCAAGCAGAAACGGCTGGCGCAGCGCCTGACCCAAGGGGCTGGCGGCAGGAAGATCGGGAACGTGCGGGAAGATGTCGGACATGTCGTGAAGGCCTTAGTCGCCTAGATTTTGGTATTGATGGGTGGCAGCACGCCGTTGAGATAGAAGTCGCCGACCGCACGGGCCTTGTAGGCCACCGGGTCGTGCGTGGTGTGCGTTCTGGCATTGCGCCAGTGCCGGTCGAGATTCAGCGGGCGGGTCGTGGCCGATGCACCCCCCACGCGATACAGCATCTCGCTCACGCGCAGTGACGCCTCGTTCGCTGCCATCTTGGCCTCGGCAACGGCCACCGAGGCCACGCCCAGCGCCTGCTCACGGGCCGCGCCTGTCGTGTTTGCGGCCAAGGCATCGTCCAGTGCGGCGGCGCCCCGTTCGACCATGGCCTGGGCTGCGTGCGCCAGCATCGCCATGTCGCCCACCGCATGCTGCACATAGGGATCGTCACTGGCGCGGGCGACGCGCGCTTCAGGCATGGGGCGGGCGTTCTCGCGACCGTAGCGCGCGGCGTCGTGCAGCGCGGCCAGCGCGATGCCGGCGTCGATGGCAGCATGCAGGATTTGCGCAAAGGCACCTTCATGGGTGCGCAGCGTGCCAGTGGCCGCCAGGGGCAGGCGTTCGAACGCATCGACCTGTACCGCATCGAAAACGACGGTGCCGCTGGCAGTCGTGCGCTGACCCATTCCATCCCAGTCGTCCAGCACCTGGATGCCTGAACGATCCACCGGCACGATGGCCAGGCTGCGTGCCGCATCGTCGACGACGCCTGATGACTCGCGTGTGAGGCACAACACATAGAGATAACCGGCGAATAGACTGCCCGTGCTGTAGTGCTTGGTGCCGTCCAGCGCCCAACCCGATGCCGTGCGTGTCAGGGTCGTGCGTATCTCGCCTATCGTGCCACCGCCCCGTTCTGCCGCCGCGTTGGTGATCAGGTGCCCCTGCAACGCCAGCCCGAGGAAGTGAGCCTGCTGGTCAGCGTCGCCATAGAGTTTGATTTTCTCCACGCCACATGCGTGGGGCTGCATGGCCTGGGCAATGTTGGGATCCCCACGGGCAATCTCGATGAAAATGCGCGCAAGCTCCCGCACGGTCAACGCCGGGCCGCCCTGCTCGCGCGGCACGCGTGCGGCCAGAATGCCGGAGGCGGCGAGCTGCTGCATCTCGTGGTGGGGCAGGCGGCGGGCGGCGTCGCGTTCGGCTGCCTGCACCGAATAAGCATCTCCCAGTGTGCGGGCGGCAGCCAGAAGCGATCGGGCATCCAGCCCGGACAGTATTTTTGCCGGCGAACTCGTGGCACTCATATCCGTGCATCCATGGGTCATCAATCCTTGTAGTCAGGTTCACGTCGGTCCAGCAGACGACGCAATGCTTCGAAATGCAGTTGATAGCCAGGCTTGTAGGTCGAGCGCGACGCATCGTGCAGCGGGGTGTGATGGAACTGGCGCTGGGCTTTCTCCACCTGTGCCGTGGACAGCGACTTCAATGGCCGTCCGGTCCACAGGGCGAACAGCTGCACGCGGGCGGATCGTTCCAGCGAGTACAGCCTGTCGTAGGCCTCGGCGACCGTACGGCCCGTGACCAGCACGCCGTGGTTGCCCATGAAAAGAATGGTTTTCTCGCCCAGCACGCCGGCCAGCCGTTCGCCTTCGGACCGGTCGCGGGCCAACCCGTCATAGTCCGGGTCATAGGCGATCTGATCGAGCACCAGCGCTTCGGTCTGCCCCAGAGGCAGCAAGGTCTGGTCATCCAGACGGGTCAGCGCGCTGGCATAAGGCATGTGCGTGTGCAGCACGGCCGCATGCTTGGCATGGGCCGCGTGAATGGGCGCATGGATGCAATAGGCCGAGCGCTGCAGAATGCCTTGCCCCGCCACGATGCTGCCGTCGAAATCGACCGTCAGGAGATCACTGGCCCGCACCTCGCTCCAGTGCAGCCCGAATGGCGGCACGAAGAAGCGGCTGTCGCCGGCGCCCGGTACGGCCACGGTCAGGTGGTTGTATATCCCTTCGGTCAGATCGTGCCAGACAGCCAGACGGTGTGCGGCAGCTAGATCGATGCGGGCCTGCTCGACCTGCGGGTCGAGCGCATCGGTGGTCGGGCGCGTGGCAAGTGAGGAGATGCTCATCGGTAACCTCAGGCAGGTACAAGGGTTGTCGCCGCGCGCTGCTTGCGCGCGACACGAGGGTTGAGTCGGTCGTTCAGTCCATTGCCAAGCAGCATGAAACTGATCACCGTCAGAAAGATGGCCACGCCGGGCAGCACGCTCATGTACCAGGCCGTGCGCAAGGTGGATCGACCTGCGCCGACCATGCTGCCCCAGGAGATCACGTTGGGATCACCCAGACCGAGAAAGGACAGCGACGCCTCGGTCAGAATGGCTTGCGCCATGAGGATGGAGGTGGCCACGACCACAGGTGCGATGCTGTTGGCCAGAATGTGTCGGCCCAGAATGCGGCCATGCCCCAGGCCGATCGTGATGGCCGCCGAGACATAGTCGGCGCTGCGCACACGCATGGCTTCTGCACGTACCAGCCTGGCAATCTGCGGCCAGGACGTCACACCGATCGCGAAGATGATGCTCTGAATGGAGGGTTCCAGAATGACCACCAGCACGATCGCAAACAGAAAGCTGGGCAAGGTCTGGAACATTTCCGTCGTGCGCATGAGCAGATCATCGACCCAGCCGCCGAAGTATCCCGCCAGCACGCCGACCCATACGCCGATCAGCACCGAGAGCAGCGCCGCAAACAGGCCGACCAGCAGAGAGACGCGCGCGCCATAGACAATGCCCGCGGCCATGTCGCGCCCCATCATGTCGGTGCCCAGGGGAAAGCCTGGCGCGCCGGGCCACAGGTTGGCACGCCCCACCATATCCAGCGGGTCTTGCGGATAGAGCAAACCTGCCGCCAATGCCATGGCTGTGATGGCAAGCAAAATGGTCGAGCCGGCGAACAGCGGTCGCGAAGACCAGAGCGAATGCAGGAGGTTTTTCATGAGCGTTGGGTCACGATTCGGGGGTCAAGAAATGCGTAGAGCACATCGATGAACAGGTTCATCACCACCACCAGGAAAGAGCTGAACAGGAAGATGCCCAGCAGCAGATTGATGTCACGCTGGAACACGGCGTCAAACGCCAGGCGGCCCAGCCCGGGCCAGGAGAAAACCGTCTCGACCACGATCGAGCCGCCCAGCAGCGACCCCAATTGCAGACCGGTGATGGTTACCACAGGCAAGAGCGCGTTGCGCAGCACATGTCGCAATGCGACCCGCGTTTCGGACAGGCCCTTGGCGCGTGCAGTACGCACGAAATCCAGTCCATACACCTCGAGCATGGCCGAGCGGGTAATACGCACGTAAATGGACAAATAGAAAAAGCTGAGCGTGGCCGCTGGCAACGTCAGGTGGCGCAGCAGGTCCCACAGGCCTGCCCAGGTGGTCAGGCCCGGTCCGCCAATGGTTCCCATGCCCGAGGCGGGCAGCCAGCGCAGCTGCACCGAAAACACCACGATCAGGACCAGGCCGACCCAAAACACCGGTGTGGCAAAGCCCAGCGTGGACAGCGTTGAAATCGCTTCGTCCAGAACCGTGCCGCGACGTTTTGCCGAGATCACACCCAGCGCCACACCGGCGACGGCGGCGATCAGGATGCTGGCGCTCATCAGCAGCAGCGTGGGCCCCACCCGGGTCAGAATCAGATCGAGCACGGGCGCGCCGTTGCGAAACGAAAAGCCCAGATCAAGCCGCGCCAGCCCCTGAAGATAGTTCCAGAAGATGGTCATCGACGATTGATCGAGACTGAATTGCCGGCGCAGCTCGGCCATATATTCCGCAGTCGCGGCGCCCGATTCCCCCGCCATCACATCCACCAGATCGCCGGGCGCCAGCCGCAGCAACAGATAGGTCATGAGCACGATGATCAATACGATGGGCGCAAGCTGCAGCAGGCGACGCGCAATATAGCGTGGCAAGGCGGAAGACATGGAAAGTTCCTTATGAGCCGGTCAGATCGCAGGGCCGCTGCCGCCATCCATGGGGATAATGGCGCCCACCACGTAGCTGGCGCGCGGGCTCGCCAGAAACAGCGCCACCTCTGCGATTTCTTCGGGGCGTGCGTACCGGCCCAGCGGCACCTGGGCGACGCTGTCTGCCAGCACAGCGTCCTGGCTTACACCTTGGCGTGCCGCCTCCAGACGCAGGTGCTGTTCAACACGACCGGTCAGGGTGAAACCGGGGTTGATGGCGTTGATGCGGATCCCGTGGCGCGCGTAATGCGCAGCAAGCCCGACGGTGCTCAGCAACAGCGCCGCGTTGGCCGACCCACCGGCAAGATGCGTGCGTGTCGGTTGTTTGCCACCCGTGCCCACGATGTTGACGATGGCCCCTATTTCCTGGATGGGCTGACCCGCAATCCCGTCTGCCGAGCGTGCGCGCAAGCGTTTGAGCACGGCATGCTGCGCATGGATGTAGGGGAAGAACTTGGCGTCCATCGCGGCACGCCAGCGTGCGGGGTCCAGGTCCTCGGGTTCGGCGCGCTGCGCGGCCCCTGCACTATTGACGAGGATGTCCACCGGGCCCAGCGCGGCTTCGATGCGCGCAATCGCCTGTTCGGCCTGGTCGGCATCGGCGAGGTCGGCGGCGACCGACTCGACGTGCAGCCCCTCCTCTGCCAGCGTTCGCACCGCGTCATCCAGATGGGTTTGCGTGCGCGAGACGATCGCCACGCGCGCCTGCGCACGCGCGAACAGTTTGGCGACCGCTAGTCCTATGCCTTTGCTGCCGCCGGTGACGACAACGACTTTATGCTGAAAATTTTCCGTCATGATGATGGCCTTGGTGGTTCATTTAGTAATACAGGCTCAACGGCGGGGGCTGATCATTGAGCAGGAAATCGCCCACGACCTTGAATTTGTAGGAGACCGGGTCATGCGTGGTGTGCGTGCGAGCATTGCGCCAGTGGCGATCAAAACCGTGCTCCAGCAGCGTGGCCGATGCACCGGCGACTTCGAACAGCAGTTCGCCCGCCGCCAGGCCAGCTTGGTGGGTAATGATGCGGGCCTCGGCCACGGCCACCGATGCGGCGATGCACAGCGCCTGGGTGGCAGGCTCGCCACTGGCATCAGGGTCGGCATACCAGGCTTGTTCGGCCTCATCCACCCGTCGTGCAGCACGACCCAGCACCGCTTCAGCGGCATGGGCATGTGCAGAAATGTTGCCGATCGCTTGCTGCACGTAGGGGTCATCCACGGCGCGTTGCACCCCGCTTTCGCGCACGGGCCTGGCGCCTTTTCGGGCCCAGGCGATCGCATCATCCAGGGCTGCCAGCGCAATACCTGCCGCAATCGTGGCGTGCAGAAGCTGCGCGGCCGACGAGCCGTAATTGCGTTGTGACGCCTCCCAGGGACCAAACGGAATGACCTCGTCACGCTCGACGCGCACCTCGCGGTATTCACTGGTGCCACTGGCGGTCGTGCGCTGACCCATGCCCGACCAATCGTCCTGCAGGCTCACGCCAGCACGACCCTTGGGCAAAAGGACCGACACGCGCTCGCCCGCCTCGTTGACTGCTGTGACCCGTAACTGGTCGGCCAGCAGGCTGCCGGTGCTGTAGAACTTCAGCCCGTTCAGCCGATAGCCCTCGCCATCCGGCGTGAGCCGGGTGGCGATATCGCTGCGGTACTTCCCGCCGCGCTCGGACGTGCCACCGCCAAAGATGTTGCCGGCCAACACATCGGCAAAGTAGCGTTGCCGCTGCGCGTCCGAGCCCATCAGGCGAATACGTTCGACTGCGGTGAAGTGCGGGATGAGCGCTTGCGCCACGTTGGAGTCGCCTCGGGCAAGCCACAAAAACACCTGCACGAGCTGTTCATAGGAGGTCCCCGGTCCGCCGTGAGACGCGGGAACCCGGGCTGCGCTGATGCCAGCAGCCCGTATGGCATGGAAGGCTTCGTGGGGCAACTGCCGTGTGGCATCGCGCTCGCGCGCCCCTAGGGCGAGCTGGGGCGACAATGCGCGGGCGGCAGCGACCAGGTCGCGTTGGGCTTGGGTCATGAGTTTTCCGTGCGGGAGTGAATCGTGGCTAAGGGGCAAGCCAGGCGTTTTTCAGGGAAGCCAGCGCGGCATCGGGTGCCCGACCCAGACCATGCAGCCGCTTGCTGATCACGCTGAAGTTCTGTTGTTCGAACAAAGGCAACACCGGCAGATCGGTTTGCGCCAGGCGCTGGAAGTCGTGGAAAAGCGCGATGCGCTGACCGGCATCCGGTTGCACGCGGATGGCTTCGATCAGGCGATCCATCGCTGGGCTGCTGTAGCTCGATGCGTTGGTCCAGGCCACGCCCACCGCCTGCGCCTTGGACCAATAGTGCCGAAAGCCGCCTACTTGCGGGTCCAGCGAGGGCACCCACCGACCCGTATTGATGTCGAAGTCATACTCGCCATAAACCGCCTTCAGATGACCGGGAATATCCCGGTTGCGCACATTGACCTCGATGCCCACACGCTTGAGCGCCTGGCGGATGAACTCGGCGTTGTTCTTGAACGTCTCGTGGAAGTTCTGATATTCCTGATTCAGGCTGAAGCGCACCCCATTGGCCTGGCGCGGATACCCGGCCTCATCGAGCAGCTTGTTGGCCAGCGCGACATCGAAGGCGTACTGAGGCACACCATCACGGGTGTAAAAAGCGGTCAGTGATGACGGCGTCGGCCCGGTAGCCGGTTTGCCCAGTCCATACCAGACGGTGTCGATCAAGGCCTGCCTGTCGATGGCATGCGCGATCGCACGCCGCACGCGCACATCGTTGAGCACTGGATTGCGCAAGTTGAATTCCAGGAAAACATAGGCCGATTGCCATGCGTACCCATCCTTGAGCACAGCAAGATTGGGATCGGCGGCCAGTCGCTGCACATCGGAAAATGGCACGGCATCGAACGGGGCGTACTGCACGTCACCGGTCTCCAGCGCTGCCGCACGGGACGACGCATCCGGAATCACCCGAAACACGATGCCATCGAGATAAGGTTTGCCGCGATCCCAATAGTCCGGGTTACGCTCGAGCGCGATGTACTGCCCTTTTTTCCATTCTTTGAAGCGGAACGGGCCTGTGCCCACCGGCTTGCTGTTATAGGGGTTTTTCAGAATGTCCGTGCCTTCGTACAGATGACGCGGAAGGATCTGGCCCTCGTTGGCATTGAGCGAGCTGAAGATCACCAGCGATGGATGATCGAGCTTGAAAACAGCCGTGTACGGGTCTGGCGTCTCGACGGCATTCAAGGCGGCAAACGTGTTGCGCCCGCGTGGATGCAGCTTCTTCCATATCTCCATCGCGCTGTATTGCACATCGGCCGACGTAAACGGCACGCCGTCGTGCCAGGTAACGCCCTCACGCAGATGGAACGTGACGGCCTTGCCGTCGGCTGATGTTTCCCAGCGCGTGGCCAGTGCGGGCTGCAGCTGCTGGGCATCATCGAAACTCAACAAGCCCTCCAGAATATTGGTGCCCACCACCCCGATCGGAAAGCTGGTGTTGAATGCCGTGGTGAGTACAGGAGGCTCAGGTTGGACGATGGCGTGCAGCACACCGCCTTTGTTCGGCGTGACGTCGCTGGCTGCGCTGGCCACGCCCGTGGTGGCAATGCTGCCTGCGGCAATGACGGCCAGCACGAGTGGTCTCGCAGCGCGAAGCACGATTGATAAAGCGTTCATGGTTTCTCCGACATCGGTCAGCGGGCAAGGCCGTGACTGGCAGTCTGTGGGTCGCGTTCAAAGGTCAAGCGAGCAAGATAACGTTTCAAGCTGCACGCGAAAACGAACGAATTCTTCTTTGCTAATCCGCATAAGTTCATGCAGGTTTGACGCAAACCGCGCGAATAAACATATCGTTTTTTATTGGTTCGCGCTCACCGCATGGGTCGTGACAATAGTGAAACGTTTCCGTTTCCGGGACGTGCGCACACGCCTATAGGGAGCCACCACGATGAACATTCTCGACGTGCAGGAACTGAATATCGCTTTTGAGGGAAAGCGCGTCGTGCAGGACGTCTCGTTCTCGATCGCGCCCGGCGAGAAGCTGGCGCTGGTGGGTGAATCGGGTTCCGGCAAGAGCGTGACGGCGATGAGCCTGCTGGGCCTGACGCCGGAAGCCAGTGTGTCAGGCACGGCAATTTTCGGCGAACGCAATCTGCTCACCTTATCTCCACGCGCATTACAGGGCGTGCGCGGCAGTGATATTGCCGTGATCTTTCAGGAACCCATGACCGCGCTGAATCCCGTCTACAGCGTGGGCTACCAGATTGCCGAGGTGCTGCGCATCAAGCGCGGCATGGATCGGCGCCAGGCGTGGCAGCAGGCCATCGCAAAATTGCACGAGACAGGCATTCCCGAGCCCGAGCGTCGTGCCCACGCGTATCCGCATCAACTTTCTGGCGGGCAGCGCCAGCGCGCCATGATTGCCATGGCGCTCGCCTGCGAACCCAAGCTGCTGTTGGCCGATGAGCCGACCACGGCACTTGATGTGACGTTGCGCATACAGATCCTGGATTTGCTGGCTGATCTGCAGAAGAAAAACGGCATGGCCGTGTTGCTGATCACGCATGACCTGAACATGGTGCGCCGCTTTGCAGATCGCGTGGCTGTGATGGAAAAAGGGGTGCTGGTGGAACAGGCACCGACACGCGCGCTGTTCAGTAACGCCCGTCACCCGTACACGCGCAAGCTCATTGCCAGCCGTCCACACCGCGATGTGGCAGCCCCTGCTCAGCGAGCCCCCGGCACGGCGCCGTTGCTGGCGGGAGACGCCGTGCGCGTGGGCTACCGTCTTTCGCAGGCAGGCATCAGGCACTGGTTTCGCCGGCAGGAGTTCATCGCAGTGAAAGGCGCCGCCTTCTCGCTGGGCCGAGGGCAGACGCTGGCCATTATTGGCGAGTCAGGTTCGGGCAAAACCACGCTCGCCCACGCCGCGCTGGGTCTGGTGCGTCACGGCGGCATCCTGAATATCGAGGGGCAGTCGTGGCAGCAGGCTCGTGCCCAAGGACAGTCGGCCAGCAAGTTACTGCGTCGCAAGGTGCAAGTGGTGTTTCAGGACCCCTACTCTTCCCTGTCTCCGCGCATGACCGTGGAACAACTTGTGGGCGAAGGCCTGCGGTTTCATGAACCGGATCTGCCCGCTGATGCACGACGTGCCCGAATTATCGACACGCTGGCCGACGTTGGCCTCACGGAAACGCTTTTCCCCAACCTGCTCGCCCGCTTTGCGCATGCGTTCTCGGGCGGTCAGCGCCAGCGCCTTGCCATCGCGCGCGCGCTGATCGTGCGACCGCAGGTACTGGTGCTGGATGAGCCCACCAGCGCGCTGGACGTCACTATTCAGAAACAGGTCCTGGTCTTGCTGCAGACGCTGCAGAAACGCCATGGTCTGAGCTACTTTCTGATTACGCACGATATGGATGTCGTGCATGCCATGGCGCATCACGTGCTCGTGATGAAGGATGGAGAGGTGGTCGAGAGCGGCAGCGTGGAAGACGTTCTGGAGCAGCCCCGACACGCCTACACGCAGCGATTGATTGCGGCCACCGAAGTCTACACCCGGTTGCTGGCCGCAGCCTGATGCCCGTGAAGCGCTGCCAGGTACCGAACCTGGCGCGTCGTTGCCAGACGCTTGAGTGCAGGCCGGATGGGCGCCGTCGCACACGCCCATGGCATGCATGCCGCAGCGGCCATCAGGTGTCGTTGTTCACTTCCCAGAAGACCACCTTGCGGTGCGCCCATCGCACGACCTGAGCCCCTGTTATGCCGAACGCCGCCAGCAGAATCACCCCGGCAAACATGAGGCTGACGTTCATGTTGACGGCAGCTGAACCGATCAGGTAGCCCAGCCCCGCTTCTGAAGACACGAGCTCGCCCACGACAGTGCCAATCAGCGCCAGTGAGACGCCGATCTGTAATCCGGCGAAAATGTCGCCGGCAGCGGCCGGGAGTTTGACGTTGCGAAACACATACCAGCGTGAGGCTGAGAACGCCCGGCATGCTGCAATGAGATCAGGATCGACACGCTTGATGCCTACGATGGTGTTGATGAACAGCGGAAAAAAACAGATCAGTACCACCAGCACCACCTTGGACGCGATGCCAAAACCAAACCACACCAGAATGAGCGGAGCCAGTGCCACCTTGGGCGTGGCCTGTATGGCGACCAGCAGCGGGTAGACGAATTTTTCGAATGTGCGTGACTCGGCCAGCGCAGCGCCCAGAATCAATGCCAGCACACTACCGATGGCATAGCCCATCAGTGTGGCCGAAACCGTGTAGCCGATGTGGCGCCAGATGGTGCCGTCGATGAATGCGCCGGTCAGTGCATTCAACACGGCACCCGGCGTGGTAAGGATGTAGCCGGGCACTTTCAGCAGCACCACAGAGAAATGCCACACCAGCAGCACGAGAATGAGTGTGAGCAGCGGATAGAGAACGGAGGTCAGTCGTTGCATGGGTTCAACTTGTGAAATGTCGGCGCAGGTGCCGGGTGGCTTGCACGAATGCCGGTTCGGTCAGCGTGTCCAGGCTGCGCGGTCGCGCGATGTCGACTTTGAAATCCTCCACGACCCGGCCCGGCCGCGCGGACATCACCAACACACGATCCGACAGCAGAACGGCCTCGGGAATGCTGTGCGTGATGAACAGCACCGATTTCTGATCGCGCATCCAGATGCGCTGCAATTCAAGCGTCAGGGTTTCGCGCGTCATTGCGTCGAGTGCAGCAAACGGCTCGTCCATCAGCAACAGCTTGGGATCACGCTGCAGCATGCGTGCCAGTCCCACGCGCTGCTGCATGCCACCGGACAGTTCATTGGGATAATTTCCAGCAAAGTCGGCCAGGCCCACGAGCTCGAGCAGTGCCCGCGCACGCTCGCGCGCGGCGGGTGTGTTCTGACCGACAGTCTCCGAGGGCAGCAGAACGTTGTCCAGCACCGTGCGCCACGGCAGCAGCGTGGGCTTTTGAAACGCCACACCGATATCCCGGCTGGGCTGTTCGGTGCGTTGCCCGGCCACGGCAATGTGCCCGGTACTGGGGCGCAGCAAGCCGGCAGCCAGTTTGAGCAAGGTCGATTTGCCGCATCCCGAGGGCCCCAGAAGCGTCACGAATTCGCCCTCTGCCACGCGAATGGATACCTGGCTCAGCGCCTCGATCACGCCCTTGCGGGTTTTGTAGGTGACCGAGACGTCGTGAGCATGCAGCATGTCTGCTGATGAACCGCTCACTTCGCTGCCTTTGCCTGAGCCTGCACGGCGGCGATATCGAAGCGGGAAAATTGGGGCACCAGCGCGTTGCTGAAGATCGTATCCACGGGCATATCGGCCGTGTTGAATTCGCCCGACGCGTGCATGGCTGAAACGAATTCCTTGATCACGGGCAGGTCGAACTCCCCCGGCACGCGCGCGCTGCCGTCCGGTCGACGCAGTGTGCTGTCCATCCGCTTTTTGACCAGTGTGATCGCGTCGTCGAGGTTTTTGTTGTCATCGCCATCCTTGGGCTTGGCCTCGGGCTGGTATTTCCAGAACGTCTCGACACACAAGCGCGGGTTGGCATCGCAGGCGAGCACCGCCTTGGTATAGGCCCGGCCAAAGCGCGCCAGCAGGTCCGGATTCTCTTTCAGGGTGTCTTCGTGCGCGACGAAACCGTTGCTGTTGATTTTCTGAAACACGGGTGGATAAGGCAGGCGATGCACCTTGGTGCCACTTAATTCAAGCATGGCCGTCCAGCTGCTGTTGTAGTTCAGCGCATCGACACGACCCTCGCGCAATGCCAGGAATCCCGAGCCCAACACCCCCACCGCCACGATGTCGACATCCTTACCCGGCGTGAGGTTTTCCTGGCGCAGCAATGCGCGGGTAGAGGGAATCGTGCCCCAGGTCAACGCACCCACGCCAATTTTCTTGCCCTTCAGATCGGCGATCGTCTTGATCGGACCATCGGCCAACACGGCCAGCTCCAGTTCGTTGGCGGGGATGGCGTTGTAGAAGTATCGGACCGGCAGCGCTGTCTTGCCTGTCTCGTAGCTGCTCAGCACCGCTTCAGGCAGTGGCAGGCCAATGGTCACTTTCTTGGATGCCACCTGTGGCAACAGCGCAGCCGCACCCTGGAACACAATCGTCTTGACGTCGATGTTCTCTGCGTCGAAGTAGCCAAGATCTTTGCCCAGGCCGTAGACACCACCGCTGGAAACGGTGAGGGGAACCGCCAGTGCGACAGTGACCGCATCGGCCGCGTGTGCCGACGCGCCACCCAACAACGATAAGGCCGCTGCACTTGCGCACGCGAGCCGGGAAGCAGACAGATTGAACATAGTGAATATCCTGAATGGAGGCAACGAATTGGCATGCAGGATATCCACGAAGCATCACCAGACGAACAACCTATTTCCCATCTGCTAATACCCCGCAGGCTTAAGACCGGCTGCCTATAGCGCTGCAGCTCATATGGCCTGACGCACGAATGCTTATGACTCGAAGTTCGTTGTGTGTGTGGCGCGTGCGGCATAGCGTGCAAAGCTCTTTTTCATGGAGTTCTCATGCCAGCCGCCATTACCGTTTCTCCACGCAGCGCCCGCATCGACGTCGAGCGCGCCATTACGCTCACCGGCTTTGATCCCGGTGCTCGCGTCACGCTCACTGCAATCTCACGACTTGCAGACCACACCGTCTGGCAAAGCGCCAACGTATACGTGGCCAATGCCCAGGGTGTGGTGTCCATTGCCGATCAGGCGCCTGTGCGCGGCGATTATGAAGGGATCGATAGTCAGGGGCCGCTGTGGTCTCAGGTGCTGCAGTCAACCGAGGCTGCAGCGGAAGTCGCGGCGGATGCGGCCGATGCGGCTAATGCGGCTAATGCGGCTGATCCGTCAAGGGTGACGCGTGCGCCAAGCGCGTCAAGTGTGCCGAGTGCGCCAGATGCCCAAACTGTTCCAAATGCCCCTGCAGGACCGGCGGACCCTATCGCTGTCTGGCTGACTGCCACCGACGAAACGGGTCACGTCGCTCGATCCACACTTGAGCAGCGCTACCAGGACGACGGCGTGACGCGGGTCGCGCTGGACGAAGACGGTCTGGTCGGCGCACTCTATCTTCCCGCCACAAGCGGCCCCCACCCCGCCATCATCGTGCTCAATGGGTCCGGCGGCGGGGTCAACGAAGCACGCGCGGCACTGCTGGCCTCGCATGGCTATGCCGCGCTCGCGCTGGGCTACTTCGGCGCACCAGGCTTGCCGGATTACCTTTCCGAGATTGCGCTGGAGTATTTCCAGCGTGCCATCGACTGGCTGCGCGCCACCGCCCGGCCTGCCAAGGGCTTCGTCGCAGTCAGCGGGCATTCGCGCGGTGGCGAACTGTCGCTGCTTCTGGGCAGTCTCTTTCCCGAGGCGGTGGATGCCGTGGTGGCCTATGTGCCCAGCGCGGTGGTGCATGGCGTGTTGAATGCGGGCCGCCCCGGCGAAGGTCGGTTCAAGCCGGCATGGACGCTTGCCGGTCAACCCGTGGCGCACGTGTGGGAGAACAATGCCGCGCAGGATTGGTCTGCGGTAGATACTCTGCCCGAGCCGCGTCGCCAGGCACAGGCATTCGTGCGGGCGCAGCAGGACACCGCCGCAGTGAGCCGCTCCCGCATTGCCGTCGAGCGCATTGCAGGGCCTGTGCTACTGCTCTCGGCGGGCGACGATGGCTACTGGCCCTCTTCCGACTATGCGCGCGAGGTGGCGCGCAGGCTGCATGACGCCGGCCACCCGCACGTCGTCAAGCACGTTGACTACCCGGACGCCGGTCACGCCTTGCAGGCGCCAACGGTGCCAACCACGCAAATCGCACGCGCCCATGCAGTGTCAGGCATCGTGCTGACTGGCGGGGGCAGCGCTGCGGCAAACGCACGCGCCAATCGCGAGTCGTGGCAGGAGGTTCTGACGTTTCTGAGGGCCGCCGTTGCTGCGCATGCATAAGCTCATAACGCATTAGCAACAAACTAATCGGTCGTTTGGCAACACGCATCACATACCTAGACTACAGCTTGTTGAGCCGCATTCATGCATGCAGTGAGCGGCTCACACAGTCGGAGAAAGGTATGCAGATCAGCGCAGTGACACCGGCTCAAGACGAGCGGCTCAAGCAGGACATCTCGGAGAAAACGACCGTCAGCCATGCAGACGATGCGTATGCACGGTTGCGTCGTGACATTCTGCTGTGTCGGCTCGCGCCGGGCGCCACCGTGACCGAGCCAGAGCTGATGGGTGCCTATGCGCTGGGCAAAAGCACCTGCCGCATAGCGCTGGTCAGACTCATTCACGATGGTCTGGTCGTCTCGCGCCCTCGCAAGGGCTATCGCATTGCGCCCATCACGCTGCAGGATGTGGAAGAAGTCTTTTCCATGCGCGTGCAGCTTGAACCGCTGGCGGCAAGGCTGGCCACCGGTCGCGTGGATGTCGACGAACTGCGTGCGCTGGAGGCCGCGTGCCGGGTGCGGCAGCCCGAACTGCCGATCAACGACCAGATCGACGCTTTCATGCACGCCAACACAGCCTTTCACCTGGCGATCGCCCGCGCATCGGGTCACCAGCGCCTGCACCATACCTTGGCCAATCTGATGGACGAGATGTCGCGCCTGGTGGCGCTGGGCTTCGGCGTGCAAGGCACGAAGCCGGAAATCAAACACGATCACAACGCCATGATCGATGCGTTTGCCGACGGTGATGGCAAGCGTGCCGAACTGATCGCCCGCCGCCACATCGAGACTTTTCAGGCAATGACGCTTGAGAAGGTATATGCCAGTCTGCGCGAAACGCGCGCGTTTCTGCCCATGATCAGCAGGGAAAACCCACTATGACGACAGCTTTGAAAGCCAGGCCCATTCAGTGCAACGACTCGCACCCGCATCCCGCACTCGCGCTGGACGGCATCAGCCACCACTTCGGCTCGCTCGAAGTGCTGCGCGATATCCGTTTCGATGTGGAACAGGGTGAAATCGTGGCACTTCTGGGCGCTTCCGGTTGCGGCAAGAGCACGCTGCTGAACATCATATCGGGACTGCTCGCAGCCGATCGCGGCTCGCTTCACCTGCAGGGGGTGCCCGCCGCCCATTACACAGAATGGTCCCGTGTGGCGTACATGTTCCAGGAGGACCGTCTGCTGCCCTGGCGTTCGGTACGTGACAACGTGGCGTTCGGACTTGAGGCCACATCGGCCAGTCATGCGGATCGGATCAAGCGCGCTGACGCGGCGCTTGCGCTGGTTGGCCTGGCGTCGTTCAGTGCGTCGTGGCCGCATGAACTGTCGGGGGGCATGCGCAGTCGCGTGGCATTGGCCCGAAGCTTGGTGGTCGAACCCACCCTTCTGCTGATGGATGAACCGTTCTCCAAACTGGACCCCCAAACCCGCAGCCAGATGCACGATGAGGTCTTGCGATTGCAGGCGCTGACCGGTGCAACCATCGTGTTCGTGACCCACGATGTCGAAGAGGCCGTCGTGCTGGCTGATCGTGTGGTCGTGCTTGAACCGCGGCCCGGCCGCATTCGGCAGATCGTGCCGGTTCAACTGCCTCGCCCGCGCGTGCCGACAGACCGTGACGTGACCGAACAGACGCGGCAACTTCGATTGCAGGTGGTACACGCATGAGCACACGTGTCTCTCGCGACCTGGCCTCGTTGATCCTGCAGCGCGCAGCGTTGGCGGCGGTGCTGGTAATCGTCTGGTGGATCGCAGCGTCACGCGTGCCCGCCTTCGTGCTGCCGGGACCGCAACGCGTGTTTACCGCCATGATGAGCCTGATTCAGAGCAGCACCTTCTTGCATGATGTGGGCACCACACTTTATCGGGTGCTGGCCGGGTTTGCGCTGGGAGCATTGGTCGGCACGCCGCTGGGCATTGCAGTGGGATCGAGCCGTAGGCTTGCGCGCCTGTTCGAACCCGTGCTTGCCGTGCTCAACACCGTGTCGTCGGCGATCTGGGCCGTGTTCGCGATCATCTGGTTCGGTATTTCGAACGGAACCACCATTTTTGTCGTCTTCATGACGGCGATGCCGCTGATCCTGACCAGCGTCTGGCAAGGCGCGAAAACCGTGGAACGCCAGCATGTGGATCTGGCGCGCAGCTTTCGCATGAGCCGCACGCAGATTCTGCGCAAGATCTATCTGCCCACGATTCTTCCCGCCTTCTTCGGCGGTGCGCGCCTGGCGTTCGGCTTTGGCTGGCGGGTGTCGCTGGTGGCTGAAACGCTCGGGTCGTCCGATGGCATCGGCTACCGGCTTCGCCAGGCGGCAGACCTGGTGCAAACCGATCAGGTGTTTGCCTGGACGGTGCTGCTGATCACGTTGATGCTGGTGATCGAAAGCGGCCTGCTCAAACCACTGGAGCGTCACCTGTTTCGCTGGAAACCGCAATAGCGTGCGGTACTCACTTCTTAATCGTCATTCAGAACCACATCGACTTACTGGAACCACCACCATGACACTCAAAAAGCTTCTCATCAGTGCAGTGGCTGCCACTGTCACCCTTGCTGCGGCCCTACCTGCCCATGCCGCCGAAAAGGTCCGCATCGGCTATTGGAGCAGTGGCGTCAGTCTTGGCCTGGGGGCCGTGCTGGAGGCCAGCCCTTTTCTGAAAGACCAGGGACTGGAGGTGGAGTTCGTCAAGTTCCCTGACGTGAATGCCCCCCTGCGTGCGATTGCGTCCAATTCGATCGACCTGGCATTCGGCACACCTGCGGCCGGTGTGTTCAGCGCGGCGGCCGACGGCGTTCCCCTCAAGGTGTTTTCCGCCACCCAACCCGCTGATGTGCAGTTCGTCGTGCCGCAAGGCTCACCGATCAAAACGCTGGCCGACCTGAAAGGCAAGAAGGTGGGCATGTCGCCAGCGGGCAGTTCTGTCGCGGTGATTGCGGGCACGGTGTTGGCCGGCAATTACGGTATCCAGGCCAGCGACTTTTCGCTGGTGGGGGGCAATGAAGCGCGGCTGGCGCAATTTCTGGCGCAGAACCAGGTCGACGCGGCTGCACTGCGTTCGGTCACCGTGGCGCAGCTGGACGAGCTCAAAGTGACGCGCATCGCGACCTTCGCTGACGAATGGAAGAAGCTGACCAAGACGGATGCCGTGCCGTACATCGGCGTGGGCGCGGTACGCAGCGAATTCGTCGCGCAGCACCCCGAGACGGTAGCGAAAGTGATTGCAGCGCTGCGCAAAACCGTGACATGGGGAGACGCTCACCGTGATGAAGTCGTGGCCATCCTGCAAAAGAGTGCCAACCTGCCCGAGAAAGACGCGAAGGTGTATGTGAGCCTGTGGAACGACATGACCTACGTGAGTTTCGAGCCGGAAGACATCGCCACCCTGAAGCTGCAGCACAAAGCCTTTGTCGAGAGTGGCGCCATCAAGGGCGAGCTCCCGGCCGATCTGTTCGTCACCGGCCCATACAACGCGGCCAAAGCCCTCAAATAAAACGGAGAACAACCACGTGAGCAATACCATGAAAGCACTCGTTCTATCCCAACACGGCGATCTGGATCAGTTGCAGGTCGTGACCGACCGCGCCCGCCCGCAGGCCGTCAAAGGCCATGTCGTCATCCGTGTGAAAGCGTCGTCCTTCAACTATCACGACGTGTTCACGGTCAAAGGCATGCCCGGCATCAAGGTGCCGCTGCCCGTCATCATCGGTCTCGACCTGGCGGGCGAGATCGTTGAACTGGGCGAAGGCGTGACGCAATGGAACGTGGGTGACCGCGTGCTGGTCAATCCGCTGAACCCTGGCAAAGGCCTCATGGGCGAGATGCTGGATGGCGGTATGGCAGAGTACTGCCTGGTGTCCGAACCTCAGCTGATCGCCCTGCCGGACGCCGTCAGTTTCGAAGCCGCAGCATCCCTGCCTGTCGCCTATGGCACCGCGCACCGCATGCTGATGACACACAACACCGTCAAACCTGGTGACCGCGTTCTGATCCTGGGCGCAAGTGGCGGCGTCGGCACCGCCTGCATCGTGCTGGCAAAACTGCTGGGTGCCGAAGTTATTGCCTGCGCAGGCAGCGACGAGAAGGCCGCACGCCTGAAGGAATTGGGTGCGGATCATGTCGTGAACTATCGCACCACCGATTTCTCGAAGTGGGCCATCGAACGCTACGGCAAACCGCAGCGCCGCACCTACGAAGGTGGGGTAGATGTAGTGATCAACTTCACTGGTGGAGACACCTGGCTGCCATCGTTGAAATGCATCAAGCGCGGCGGCACGCTGCTGGTGTGTGGCGCCACCGCCGGTCACGATCCGAAAGAAGATCTGCGCTATGTGTGGAGTTTCGAACTCATCATCCGTGGCTCCAACAGCTTCTACGACGACGATCTCAAGGCCCTGCTGGACCTGATTGCCCAAGGCAAGATCGACCCCATCATCGACCGCGTTCTGCCACTTGAGCAAGCTGCCGAGGGGCTGGCCCTCATACGGGACCGCGAAGTACTGGGCAAGGTCGTCGTGGCGCCCTGACGACCGCATGCCCAACGCGACACTTCGATTTTGCCGCCCGGTCGCAGCGGCATCTCTAACTTTTGCAGGACAGCTCATGAGCGAGAACACTCTTCCCACCCAAGCAGACATCGAAGCCAAGCTTCAGCGCGGCCCCTATCATCAATGGCTCGGCATCACCGTAGACGCGGTAGGCGAAGGCGAGATCACCCTGCGGGCCAAATGGCGCGAAGAATGGGTCGTGAACCCCGACAAGCGTTATACCCACGGCGGCATTCTTGCTGCCCTGATCGACCTCACGGCCGACTGGGCACTGGTGTCCAAAACGGGCCGCGGCGTACCCACCATTGATTTAAGGGTGGACTACCACCGCCCTGCCCCTCCCGGCGACCTGCGTGTCACCGGCAGGGTGATCAAGTTCGGTTCGCAATTTTCTGTTGCTGAAGCGCAGGTGTACGACATCGACGACAAACTCGTCGCCAGCGGTCGAGGCGTATACGCCACCGCAGCCCCGAAGGCTTGAGCACGACGCCGGCCATTTACAAGAGTCACAGCAATGAACCACGCTACGAACCTGGGCGCGATCATCGACCTCGCGCGCGACCCGGACAAGACTGCCGTCATCGATGTGACCGGCGACGCCGACGCATCCGCACGCCATTACAGCTACCGCGAGATCGATGCGCTGGCCGGCGTGGTGGCGCGTGCGCTCCAGGCGCGGCACTACGCACCAGGCACGCGCATCGCGCTGCTTGCTGTCAACTCTGTGTCTTATGTCGCAACGGTGCTCGGCATTATGCGGGCTGGCCTGACTGCGGTACCCGTCAATCACAAGTTTCCACCTGCGCTTATCGCCTATGTGCTGGCTGATAGCGGCGCAGCGCTGGTCTTTCACGACGAGCGACGCCATGACGCTTTACCTGCGACGATCGAGACCGTTGCCCTGCCGCGCACGCCACTCCCCACGCCAACCGATGCCAGACCTGGAACATCCGCCGATGCACCACCAGATGCGCCTGCCCTCATGCTCTACACCTCAGGCTCCACCGGCAAGCCGAAGGGAGTGCTGCTCTCGCATGCCAGCCACCTCTGGGTGGTGCAAACCCGGCGCGTTGCAACACCACTGGATGAAGAACGTGCACTGATCGCAGCACCGCTGTATCACATGAATGCCCTGGCACTGATGTTCCTCGCGTTGGCTTCACACGCCACCACGGTGTTGCTGCCGCAGTTCACGGCATCACAGTACATACGCGCGATTGCGCAATATCGTTGCACTTGGCTGACGGCCGTTCCGCCAATGATTGCAATGATGCTGCAGGAAAAAGATCTGATCGCCAGTACCGACCTGTCGTCGGTGCGTGTGATTCGCATGGGCTCGGCGCCGGTCAGTTCGAGTCTGCTGGATGCCATCCATCACCTTCTGCCCAACGCCCGGGTCATCAATGCGTATGGCACCACAGAAGGTGGACCCGTGGTATTTGGCCCCCATCCCGCAGGCACCCCTACGCCCAGAATGTCGGTCGGCTATCCGCATCCTGCGGTTTCATTGCGCCTGGAACGAGGCGCCGACGATCCTGAAGACCAGGGCGTGCTGGCCTTGAAGAGCCCCGCCATCATGCTTGGCTATCACCAGCGCCCCGACGTCGCACACCCTGTCAGTGAGGATGGCTACTACACCACGGGCGACGTCTTCAGGCGCGATGCCGATGGTTTCTACTTCTTTGTCGGCCGGCGTGACGACATGTTCGTCAGTGGTGGCGAGAATATCTACCCCGGCGAGGTGGAAAAGATGCTGGAGCAGCATCCCGCCGTTGAGCAGGCTGCGGTGGTGCCTATCGATGATGACATCAAAGGACAGAAACCTGTCGCCTTCGTGGTCCGCCGCGCCGGCATGGCCGTGGATGCTGCTGCATTGAAGGCGTTTGCACTGGCACATGCCCCTGCGTACCAACATCCCCGGCATGTCTGGTTCGTCGACAGCTTTCCGCTGGCCTCGACGAACAAGATAGACCGCGCCGTGCTCAAAGCTCAGGCTAAGGCACGCCTGAGCGACTCGGCTGACGCAAGTATTGGCTTGAGGGACTAGGCGCGATCAGCCTGGCAACCTATATCCGCTCAACCCTCCTTGTTTTCCTGATCTTTGTCTTCATCATCCTTTAGCCGCGGCTTTTTGCCCGGTTGCGGGGCGTGCTCGGCGTCAGGCGCAATTTCTTCGCCGTGATGCTTTTTCTCCTGCTGGACTTTCTTGTCGTGGGCGACGTTGCGTGGGTCTGTCATGGGAATCCTCGTCTGCAAGATGAACGTACCGCGGATGCGGCATTCCAGCGGGTGCATCGCAATGCCTGTGCCCGCCGTCTGATCCCTACCGCCTGAGCATCCAACCGATGATCAGGCGGCTGTGGCATAGTGAGATATGGACCCTCACATTCGATTGACCCAATATAGTCATGGCGCAGGCTGCGGCTGCAAGATTTCGCCGCAAGTTCTGGACGTCATTCTCGCCGGTAGTGGCGCTCAAAACCTCGATCCCAACTTATGGGTCGGCAATGCATCGCGTGATGATGCGGCGGTATACGGCATAGATTCTGACCGGGGTGTGGTATCGACCACGGATTTCTTCATGCCGATTGTCGATGACCCGTTCGACTTCGGGCGGATTGCTGCAACCAATGCCATCAGCGATATTTACGCGATGGGCGGCGATCCGATCATGGCGATTGCCATTCTGGGCTGGCCCGTCAATGTGCTGCCTGCGGAAGTGGCGCGCGAAGTCATTCGTGGCGGCCGCAGCGTGTGCGACGATGCGGGGATTGCGCTGGCCGGCGGCCACTCGATCGATGCACCTGAACCGATCTTCGGGCTGGCGGTCACCGGCATGGTCAGCAAACGGCACATGAAGCGCAACGACACCGCCGCCGAAGGCTGCCGACTTTTCTTGACCAAGCCGCTGGGCATCGGAATATTGACCACTGCAGAGAAGAAAAGCAGACTGCGGAGCCAGGATGTGGGCCTGGCTCGCGACTGGATGTGCAAGCTGAATCGGGTCGGCAGTGACTTCGGCAAGATCGAAGGGGTGCGGGCGATGACCGATGTGACCGGCTTTGGCCTTCTGGGCCACCTACTGGAAATGGCTCAGGGAAGCGGCCTGACCGCTCTGCTCGATGAGCGCGCCGTCCCCCGGCTCGATGGCGTGGACTACTACATCGACGAGGGCTGCGTGCCGGGCGGAACCCAGCGAAACTTCGAAAGTTATGGCGCTCACGTGTCCACGCTAAGTGATCACCAACGCGATCTCCTGAGCGACCCGCAAACCAGTGGCGGCCTGCTGGTCGCTGTCGAGCCGGGGGCACAGGCTGAATTTCTTCAGGCCGCCGCCCGTCACGGACTTGCCCTTTCGCCTATCGGCGAGTTGGTCGGGCGTGGCAGGTTCGGTGTGGAAGTGATCTGATGGTTGCCAGCAGCCGCGACTACCATGCATTGCTGGTGCAAGGCCGGCCGATGATGGATGTGCGCGCACCGATCGAGTATGCAAAGGGCGCGTTTCCGGGCACCTGCAATCTTCCGCTCATGGATGATGATGATCGTCAGCAAGTAGGCCTTCGTTATAAACAGCAGGGCGAGCAGGCAGCTATTGCGCTGGGCCATCAGTTGGTGTCCGGTGAGCGACGAGATGCGCGGATTCAGGCCTGGGCTGATTTTGCCCGGGAACATCCCGACGGATACCTGTACTGCTTTCGCGGCGGCTTGCGCTCCAGAATCGCGCAGCAGTGGCTGCAGCAGGACGCAGGCATTTCGATGCCCCGAGTCGAAGGGGGCTACAAGGCCATGCGTGGGTACTTGGTGCAGGCCCTGGACGATGCGCTCAGAGGGTGCAGTTTCCTGCGGTTGGGAGGCTTGACGGGCAGCGGCAAGACCGAGCTGCTCACCGCCCTGGCTCATGGGATCGATCTGGAGGGGCACGCCAATCACCGAGGCTCGAGTTTTGGCAAACGGGCCACCCCGCAGCCCGCACAGATCGATTTCGAACACGCATTCACCATTGATCTGTTGAAGAAACAGGCGACGGGCTTGCGTCAGTTCGTGCTGGAGGACGAAAGCCGGTTGATCGGCAGTTGTGCCCTGCCCGTGCCATTGTTTCAGGCCATGCCACAGTTTCCTTTTGTGTGGCTGGAAGACACGTTGCTATCGCGCCAGCAGCGCGTGGTGCAGGACTACGTCGTCTCACTTAGCGCAGAGTTCATTGAAAGGCTGGGCGACGAGGCGGGCTTCGATGCCTACGCTGCACGACTGAATCAGGGCCTGCGCAATATTCTGAAGCGCTTGGGCGGCATGCGCCACGACAAGATAAAAGCCATGCTGGATGCCGCCTTGGTGGAGCAGCGCCGCACCGGCGCGGTCGACCTGCACCACGCGTGGGTCGGCGCGCTGCTTCAGGACTATTACGATCCGATCTATTTGGCGCAACGCGCGTCGTTCGAGGATCGCATCGAGTTCTCTGGAAACGCTACAGAGGTCACAGCGTACCTGATGCAACGACTGGCCACTGAAGGGGCGACGGCGTCTGCAAGTCAGCCTGTGGCTTAGCCTGCGAGACACCCTGTTGCTTAGCCCGCGAATCACCCTGTAGCTTGGTCCATGATTTACCCTGTCACGCAGCCTTTGGCTCAGCCTCAGACTCGGCCTGCTGTGCCTGGACCATCGCACGTATCTTCGGCATGCTGCCGGGATACTCACGTGCCACGAATGCGATCATGCTTTCCCGAATGGCGCAGCGCAGGTCGAACGCAGTACCCGAGTCCTGTGCGCTTACCAGCAGGCGAACCTGCATCGCGCGATCGGTAGCGTCGGTCACGTGCATGACGCACACCCGCTGGTCCCACAGCGGCGACAATTTGCAGACCCGTTCGAATTCCGCTCGAATGGCGTCGGTGGGCACACTGAAGTCCAGCCAGAGAAATACGCTGCCCAGAATGCTGGACGACTTGTGCGTCCAGTTTTCAAACGGGTTTTCGATGAACCATTGCAGCGGCACGATGAGCCGACGTTCATCCCAAATGCGCACCACGACGAACATGCCCGTGATTTCCTCGACCTTGCCCCACTCCCCTTTCACGATCAGCACATCATCGAGTCGAATGGGCTGAGACAGCGCGATTTGCAGTCCCGCTATGAAATTGGCCAGTACGGGCCGGGCGGCGATACCCGCTACAAGGCCGGCAACGCCCGCCGATGCAAGCAGACTCGCACCGATCTGGCGTGCACCGGGTAGGGTGAGCAGCACGAAGGCGAAACCTATGAGTGCCGCAATGAACACAGCGCTGCGCGTCAGCACCCGCGTCTGCGTGAGAATTCGCCGCGCGCGAAGGTTGTCCGTCACATCGTGCGGGTTGAGCCGGGCGATCGTTGCACCGACTGAATGGATGCACTGTATTGCCAGCCAGGTGAGCGTGATGATGAAGGCAACTGTCACCGCGTACGACAGCGTACTGATGAACGGCAGCGTGGGAGGTGCGCCGCCCAGTACGACTCGAATCGCAAGCAGGATTAATGAGAGTTGGCTCGATCTGAACGCGGCACGGGTAGCATCGCTGGTAAATGGGCGACGGTGCGCCACGCGTCGCAACACGGTGATGATGAGGCGATGGGCAATGATGGCGGCCAGCGTGGCAACGACGATAAAACCGGCGACGATCAGCCAACTTCCGGCGCGTTCTTGCAATGCTGCGGGCAGATATTCCGTGAACATAAGGATATTGGCTCCATGAAGCGACACATCGGGCTTCAGTATATTGCAGCGCAGCAAATGCTGTTCCCCGCCTCACTGACCAGCGCGGCTTCTGAGTGTTGCCTTGAGCCACCTGCAGAATTCGTGCGCCGTTTGCGCATGCGGACTCTGTGCATGTACGTAGGCCAGATAGCTGGCACCTGACCCGATTTTTTTCTCGTCCCACCGCACGAGCGTACCGTTGCGCAACTGCTCCAGTACCAGCCATTCGGGCACCACCAGAAAGCCCGTCCCGCCCACCACGGCCGTAGTGGCTAGAAACAGATGATCGTATGTCGCCACGACCTGCAGGCTGTCGGGCAACACGTCGGCAGCGATGGCCCACATGGCAATGACATCCGGTCGTGATCGCGCGGCGACCATGGGCATGCGGCCTGACGGATCCTGACGAAACCGCTCGGCCAGCGTAGGCGCTGCGACACACACCAGCTCTTCGCGCACCAGTTCCCAGCTTTCCGTTCCCGCCAGGCTGAGGTCTCGGCTTATCAGCACATCAAAGTCGTCGGCGGGACCGGGGGGTGACAAGGATGTGATCAGATCGATCTGTACCCCATGGGCCGCAGTATAGGCAGCAAGCGAGGGAATCACGACAGTCATGGCAAAGCTTGGAAGCGAGGTCCTGACTTTGAGCCGATCATGCCGGTGGCCGCGCTGCGCGAGCAGTTGTAGCGTCATCTCGATGGTGGAGAGCGCGTCTTTCACGGCTTCGAAGAGCTGAAGGCCAGGCGCGGTGAATTCGACCGTCGATCCCCGGCGAGCGAAAAGCCTGCAATCCGCATAGGTTTCGAGCGTGGCGATGTGACGGCTGACAGCACTCTGGGTCACGCCCAATGACGCCGCGGCCCGCGTGAAATTGCCGTGCCGGCCGACTGCGACGAACGCGCGTAACGCGGTCAAGGGCGCATCTGCCGCCCGACTATGACTAATACTCATGCTCTTACCCGCCTGCGGAATACTGTCATGGGAATGACATTGATCTGATGCGCTCGATCCATAGAATGAAACCTTTCGAATTCAAAACAGAAAGGGGTTTCAATCATGTTTCGCACATCGCTAAAGCTATGCATTCTACTCATCGCGCCGCTCTTCGCAGTGCAGAGCCTCGCTGCAGAAGTCGTTCTCTATTCGTCGAACAATGTCGAGACCGTCAATCGTGTGATCGACCAGTTCGCAAAGGTGCATCCCGACATCAAAGTGTCGGTCGTACGTGCCGGGACCGGCGCGCTCATGCAGCGCATCAAGGCCGAGTCGTCCAACCCATTGGGCGACATCTTCTGGTCGGGTGGCCTGTCGACGATAAGCGAGTTCAGAGACCAGTTGACCCCGTACCGCACGGCCCAGGCTGAGGCGGTTCCTGCCGCGTATCGAGGGCCCGATGATCTCTGGCTGGGGACCAACACCCATGTGACCGTGCTGATGGCTAACCTCAGGCAGGTGCCAAAAGAAACTGCACTTCGGGGCTGGGCCGATCTTGCCGATCCGAAATGGAAAGGCAAGATCGTCATACCCGATCCGGAGCGCAGCAGTGCAGCGTATGTCGCCATGTATGGTCTGCAGAAGCGTCTCGGGCGCGACATGTTGGAGAAGATCGCGCGCAATGCCGTGATCGTCGCAACCACCTCTGCCGCCTACGAGGGCGTCGCCCGCGGCGAGTTCGCCGTGGCGGTCACCATGGAATATGCGGCGTATGAATACGTCGCAGGTGGCATGAAGGACATCAAGCTGGTCTATCCGCAGGAAGGAACGTTCCTGTCGCCAGAAGGCATGGCGCTGATCAAACATGGCAAGCATCCGGCCGAGGCGCGCAAGCTCTACGACTTCCTGGCGTCCAAAGACACGCAGACCGAGGTATTCAAGACCGCCTACCGTCGCCCGCTGCGTCAGGACATCGACGTCAGCACCCTCACCAGTCTGCCCAAGCTGTCTGATATTTCGATCGTTGCACTGGACGATGCCGAGATGGGTGCGCAACGTGACGCGTTCATCGCCCAGTGGCGCCAGTTGATCAGCCAGCGCTGATCTCTTCCCCCCCTTTCAGATACCAGGCGACAGATGCAAGTTTCTTTCGATGCCATCGCGCAAAGCTACGGTGGCCAGACACTATTCGATGATTTGAATTTGAACCTGCCCAGTGGCAAGTTTTTCACCCTGCTCGGGCCGTCAGGCTGCGGCAAGACCACACTGCTGCGCATGCTGGGCGGCTTCGTCCGACCCGACCGGGGCCGCATTCTATTCGGTGGCGAGGATGTGACCCACGTGCCCGTGCACCGGCGCGGTGTGGGCATGGTGTTTCAGGATTACGCCCTATTCCCCGATCGGTCGGTGCTGGCCAACGTGTGCTATGGCCTTGCTGCCCGCGGCGCCCCGGCTGCGCAGGCGCGCAAACAGGCGCAGGCCATGCTCGAACGGGTAGGTCTGGGCGGGTTTGCCGATCGCGCACCTTCGGCCCTGTCCGGTGGCCAGCGCCAGCGCGTGGCGATGGCGCGCGCGCTGGTCATTCAGCCCAGGCTGCTGCTGCTCGACGAGCCATTGTCGGCACTGGATGTAAAGCTGCGGGTGGAATTGCGCACCATGATCCGTGAGCTTCAGCAGGAAGCGGGTATCACGACCGTGTTCGTCACGCATGATCAGGAAGAAGCGCTGGTGATGTCCGACCTGATTGCGGTGCTCGATCGCGGTCGCATCGTTCAGATAGGCGAGCCGCGCGATATCTACGCCAGGCCGCTGAACGCGTTTGCCGCCGACTTCGTGGGAAGCGCCAATCTGGTTCCGATTGAACAGGAACTCTCCCGTACAGCCAATGGGTTACGGCGGTTGAAAACGGCCGCCGGTATCGCGGTGACCGACAGTGCGGTCCCTGTGCGAGCCGGGTCGCAGCTGGCCATCCGCAGCGAAGAAGTGCTGTTTGACGAACCTGGCATGACCGGCGAGGGAAACATCGAAGGGGTGATCGATCAGGTGGCGTTCCGGGGCAGTGTGACCGGCTATGTCGTGAAAGCGGGAAGCGCCACGTTGCGTATTGATGTTCGAACGACACACGATGGTGCCGTTCGCCGCGCCGGCGACCCCGTCACCCTGCGCTTGCCGCGCACGGCGCATATCGTGGAGGCATCGTGATGATCGGAGCACTCAGGCGAGACCCCGCGTGGCTCACGGTTGCAGTCCTGTGCATCGGGTTGCTGTGCGTGTTTTTGATCGGACCATTAACAGGCATGATGGGGAAGTCCCTGGTGGGCGCAGACGGTCAGATCGGGCTGGGCGGCTACGTCCGATTCTTCTCCGATCCTTCCTATCGGGAGGTCTTTTTCAACACCCTTATTCTGGGTGTGGCGGTTACCGCGACATCAATGCTGGTGGGCGGTGCCATGGCCATCATCGTTGCACGGTTCAGGTTCCCGTTTGCCGGGCTGGTCACCGCGCTGCCGTTGGTGACCCTGGTCATCCCCGATGTGGTGGTCGCCGCTGCCTGGCTGCTGCTGTTGGGCAAACAAGGCCTGGTCAACACATTGCTGGCACCGACCGGCCTGGCGCTGCCGTCGCTCTATTCCTGGTGGGGGCTGGTGTTCGTCATGACGCTGAATAACTACGTCTACGCGTTCGTGGCGGTGTTGGTCGGGCTGAAATCGATGGATCGTAACCTTGAAGAAGCTGCCTGCAGCCTGGGACGCCCGATCGGGCGCGTTCTCGGCGGCGTGACCTTTCCTCTGCTGCTGCCCTCCGTTTTCGCGGGCGCGCTCATTGTGTTCACGCATGTCATCGGCAGCTTCGGTGTGCCCGCCATTCTGGGCGCGCGTACACCGGTTCTGGCCGTCAAGGCATATAACGAGTTTGTCAGCGAAATGGGCGGCAACCCTCAGATGCAGACCACCATGGCGTCACTGCTGGTTTTCCTGGGCGCGGGTCTGCTGCTGGTGCAGAAATTCATTGTCGAGCGCAGGCAATTCCAGATGGAGTCCGGGCGCAGCCCGCTTGCCATTCCTATCGCCGGATGGCGCGCCCGGGTTGCCAGCAGCGCGGTGCTGTTCATGGTGGTGCTATCGCTGCTGCCTGCGCTGGTGGTCATGATTACCGCGTTCACGCCGTCGATCGGACCGGTGCTTCGTTACGGGGGATTCACCCTCGCCCACCTGCAGCATGCCTTGGTTCGAGCGCCCGAGCCGCTTTATAACTCGCTCTTCCTGGCCTCGATCGCAACCCTAGCAGGCCTGATGTTCTCTGTCGCCTCGGCCTACCTGATCGTCAAACGGCGGTCCGTGCTGACGCACATTCTCGATGTACTGGTGATGCTGCCGTTGACCATCGCAGGAACGGTACTGGGTATTGCGCTGATCAACGCATTTAACGGTGGCTGGCTGGTGCTGACCGGCACCTGGATCATTATGGCCCTCGCCTATTTTCTGCGTCGCATGCCCACCAGCGTGCGCGCAGCGGCAGGCCCGCTGCACAATCTGAAGGACTCGATCGAGGAGGCGTCCATGAGTCTGGGCGTCAGCCCCTTGCGCAGCTTCACTCTAGTGGTCTTGCCTGTGATCACGCCGTCGGTGGTGGCTGCGGCCGTGCTGATGTGGGTCACCACGCTATCCGAACTCTCGGCCACCGTGGTGCTGTATTTCGGTGGGATGAACACGATGCCCATCGAGATCTTTCAACAGATCGATAGTGGCCGCCTGGCGCTAGCGTGTGCCTACAGCCTGGTGCTGCTGCTGACGATTTTCATACCGCTGGCGCTTGCACGCGGGCTCTTCAAGCTTAAAGTCGGAACTCTGGAATGAACAATAAAACACAATATCCCCACCCGTTTCTTGCCGATCGCGTGTTGGGGGCCAAACCTTCGGCCACCAAGGAAATGACCCGTCTGGCCAACCAGCTCAAGCGGGAGGGCAAAAGTGTCATTGCCCTGAGCCAGGGCGAGCCCGACTTCCCCACGCCGGCGCACGTGCGCGAAGCAGGACGGCAGGCCATTGATCGTAACGAATCACGGTACACCGATGTGGCAGGAACGTTCGCCTTGCGAGAGGCGGTCGTCAGAAAATTCGCACGGGACAACGGGCTGACGTTTACCCCTGACCAGATCCAGGTCGGATGTGGCGCAAAACAGGTGCTCTACAACGCGCTGCAGGCCACCATCAACCCAGGCGACGAAGTCCTGGTGCCTACGCCTGCCTGGGTATCCTACCCCGAGATGGTCTTGCTGGCCGGCGGCACGCCGGTGATCGTGCGTTGCGATGCCAGCACGGGCTTCAAACTGACGGCGGATATGCTTGAGCAGGCGATCACATCGCGTACCAAGTGGTTGATGCTCAATTCCCCCTCCAACCCAAGTGGCGCGGTTTACTCGGCGCAAGAATTCGCAGCACTGGCGACCGTACTGTTGCGTCATCCTCATGTATGGATCATGGCTGACGACATCTATGAAAAAATTCGCTATGACGATGAACCGTTTGCCACACCTGCGGCGGTATGCCCGGAATTGGCATCGCGCACCCTCACGATCAATGGGGTGTCCAAAGCCTACGCCATGACAGGCTGGCGGGTGGGATTCGGGGCCGGGCCACTGGATCTCATCAAAGCCATGAATCTGGTGCAGTCACAATCGACCTCGCACACCAGCTCCATCAGCCAGGCCGCCTCGATTGCGGCGCTGGATGGACCGATGGATTTCCTGCCTGAATTCATTGAGGCGTTTCGCAGGCGGCGAGACAGTGTGGTTGCCAGCCTCAACGCGATCGACGGCGTGTCGTGCGATATGCCACCGGGCGCTTTCTATGCGTTTCCAGGGTGTCAGGGGCTGCTGGGCAGACGCAGTCCGGACGACGTGCTTATCGCCACCGACGCTGATCTGGCGTTATATCTGTTGCGTGAGGCGGGCGTGGCGATCGTGCCTGGCTCGGCGTTCGAACTGCCTGGCCATTTCCGCATTTCGTACGCGGCATCCGATGACGACCTTGCGGTCGCCATGGCACGCATTGCGACCGCTTGCGCCGCTTTGAAATGATCTCAAGGAGAAGAATAATGACCAAAAACGAAATGCTTCGCGCCGCCTTGACCAGCGGCCAACTCTTCACCGCGATGGCCGCACACAATCCCATGAGCGCCAAGCTTGCCGAGCAGGCTGGGTTTGGCGGCATCTGGGGCAGCGGATTCGAATTGTCCGCAAGCTATGCCGTGCCGGACGCCAATATTCTGTCGATGGGCACGCATCTGGAAATGATGCGCGCGATGGCATCGACCGTCTCCATTCCGCTGATTGCCGATATAGACACCGGCTTCGGCAACGCGGTGAACGTGCACTACATCGTGCCGCAGTACGAAGCGGCGGGCGCGTCGGCCATCGTCATGGAGGACAAAACGTTTCCCAAGGACACCAGCCTGCGTGCCGATGGCCGTCAGGAGCTGGTTCCCATTGAAGAGTTTCAGGGGAAGATCGCCGCTGCCGTGGCCGCACGCACCGACAGCCACTTCGTGGTGATTGCACGGGTCGAGGCGCTGATCGCCGGGCTGGGCCAGGATGAAGCCATCAGGCGTGGATTGGCTTACGAACAGGCAGGCGCCGATGCCATATTGATCCATTCCAAGCAAAAGACCCCTGATGAAATTCTGGCGTTCATCGAGGCCTGGCCCGGTCGCGTGCCCCTGGTACTGGTGCCCACGGCTTATCCATCACTGACCGAGTCAGACATCACTGCACTGAACAAAGTCGGTGTGGTGATTTATGGCAACCATGCCATACGCGCAGCCGTGAGCGCGATGCAAAAGGTGTTCGCCCAGATCCGTCAGGATGGGGGTATTCAAAATGTGGATGCCACCTTGCCCAGCGTGAAAGACATCATCGCGCTGCAAGGCGACCGTCACATGCGCGACATCGAGGCGCGCTTCCTGAAATAAGACCCTGCGCCAGGCCTGCCGCCCACTGAAATAAAACCCTGCGCCAGGCCTGCCGCAAGCGGCGTTACCCGAGCCAGGGCGCGCCGCACAAACAAACCACCTGCCGATCAGCCTGCCACCAGCGCGGCAGGTGGCGGCTTGGTGGGCAGGTAGGCCACCACGATCTGCACCACGCCCGCGGTCAGCCCGATGGCCGCCCCGACCTGCCAGGCAAGTGAATAGCTGTTCAGGTGGTCATACACCAGACCTCCCCCGATCGCGCCCACGAAACTGCCCAACTGATGGCTACAGAAGGCGACGCCGGCCAGCATGGCCTGCCATTTCAGGCCGAAGGTCTGCGCAATCCATCCTGATACCAGTGGCACCACACCCAGCCACAGGAAGCCCATGATGGCGGAAAACACGAGGGTCGATTCGGGCGTGGGCCAGGTCCAGAAAAAGCCGACCAGCGTGAGCGAGCGCAGAATGTAGATCATCCCCAGCAGGCCCTGCTTGTTCCATCGTCCGCCCGCCCAGCCGAAAAACAGACTGCCCAGCGCGTTGAAGCCGCCGATCACCGCCAGGGCCTGGGCCGAGAGCATGGGATCCATGCCGCAGATATTCAGATAGATCGGCAGATGGGTCGAGATGAAAACGAGCTGCATGCCGCATACGAAGTACGCCAGCGCCATGACCACGAAGGGCACATTGCGCCGGGCCAGTCGCAGCACGGCGCGCGCCGATCCGTCACTGCCATCGGGTATGGGCGACGGGGGCAGCGGGGCCTGCGCATCGACACGCCCGGCGAACCAGGCGGCCGGCAACATCGCCAGCGCCAGCACCACGAAACACGCCGCACCCATGCGCCAGTCCCACGCCTGCATCACGTATTGGCCCAGCGGCGCGGCCAGCATGGCCCCTATAGAGCCCACGGCCGACACCATGCCCAACACCAGGCTGCGCATGGCAGGCGGTACCGGTCGCACCGACGCCGCCATGGCGACCGCACTGCCGGTGCAGGCCATGGCGATGCCCACAGCAAAGCCTGCGCTCAGGATGATAGTCATGAGCCCCTGGGCCAGCGTGAACATGACCATGCCGAGCGCATAAAGGGCAGCGCCCGCCAGCATGATGGGGCGAAAGCCGATGCGTGTGACCAATGCACCGGTGAAGGGCTGCGCGATGCCCCAGACCAGATTCTGAAGTGCGATGGCGATGGTGAAATCACTGACCGATAAGCTCAGGTCACCCGTGATGGGGGGGATGAAAATACCCAGACTTTGGCGCATGCCCATGGCCAGGCTGAGCATCAGTGCCGCGCCGAGAAGAATGGGAAGCGCCGGACGCAATGCTGCAAACGTCGAAGAGGGTGATGCCATGATTCCAGGACCAGCGGGTTGCGTAGATGGGCGCGAAGGCCCCTGCAAGCCGGTCGCTGTCTCGTTGATTTCTTTTCGTTATATGAATCGAACTATGGGTCGAGTGTAGCGCCGCCCATCATTGGCTCTGGTTTTTGTCTGATGTACTGCCCCTTCCAATTTGGCGAACCTGAATCTGGCGCTGGAAGTGCCATTGTCTCTGGCTATCTGCCTGCGAGGCATCGATGGACGCACGGACTTCAACAAAGCCGACAGACTCGTAGAGATGGCGGCTGGCCTCGACCTCCTCGCTGGAAAACGTGATGGTACAGACCGCGCAGTATTGATCGGCATAGGCCAGCGCCTCGGTCAGCAATCGACGCCCTACGCCGGCGCCTCGCAAGGCCGGATCGACCACAAACCAGCACAATCGCGCCACGCTGCGCGCGGTGTCGCCCTCGACTGCGATGGCACCCAGCGTTCGGCCGGCTTCCACATAGCGCCAGATTTCCTTTCCTTTCGCAGGCAGTGTGGCCACAAATGAGGCGAGCGCCCTGGCTTCCTGACATTCGAACGAAGCCTGCGATGCAGTCGTCTGGCCATACCCTCGCACGAACAGCGCCAGAATGTCCCCGACGGTTCCCGGCTGATAGCCCCGAACGATGTCGCCCGCCATGTCTGCCCGTGCATCGAAGGATGCAGCGTTGTTCTGCGACAGCGTAGAGGCATATAACGACAGAAATCGCAGCAGTGACTCCTGATCACTCTTGTGCAGACGATTCAGTACGCGCGCAACCTGCTCAATACCAAAAGCATCTATTTTCTGCCTTAAGGCTTCACCGGTCGCTGTCAGATGAAGTTCAGACGCACGGGCATCACCCGGCACGGGAACCCGCGACACCACGCCCTCGGCTTCAAGCTTGGCCACCTGCCGGCTGGTATTGGATTTGTCCAGCCTCAAGGTGGCAGCCAGGTCGCGTGCCTGTATGCCCGGGTTCAAACCAATTTCGATAATGGCGTGCACCGCCGACGGAGATAGATCGCTATTGCCCAGTGGCGATCGCAGATAGCCCAGTTCACGCACCAGCTGACGCGAAAATACGCGCAGCGCATCGATGGTATGAGCGTCCGATGCCGGCACGCCCGTAGCGATGTGTCTCTCGTCGCCCGTGCCAGGCGTTGCTGCGTCGCTGCGATTCATCATCATCCATTTCTGTCGTGGTCAGTCCTCTGGGGGATCCCGTTCGGGCCGATCAAGGGTAACCGTCACACCGCAGATTCTAAGCCCCATGGGCACACCGCAGCCGGTCACCCGCTGTCGCGTCGAGGCGCTTGCTTGCCCCCGCTTGGACAACCTTCGGGTCACGCGCCTACAATGTAGTTGCGAGCCGCAATTACTTTCGGCCGTTTCTTCTCTCCAACGGAACCATCATGTCTGTCTTAACGCCCATTCGGGCATCGCGAACGATTCGCGTGTGTGCGGCCATCGTCGGTGTCATTACCACGATGATCGGTTTGTATCTTGCGTATGGCGGCCTGCAGCTCTTGCAGCTGGGCGGCTCCTTCTACTATCTGCCCGTGGGCCTGCTGCTGACGCTGTCGGGTGTGCTGCTGATGCGCGCCAAGCTGATGGGTGCCTGGATGTATGCGCTCGCCTTCGTTCTGACCGTTGTCTGGGCGATCTGGGAAGTGGGCATGCAATTCTGGCCCCTGGCTGCCCGGCTTGGGCTGCTTGCCCTGGTGGCCGTGCTCGTCGCTATCCTCACGCCGTGGTTGCAGGGCCCCGACGCGCGTCGCACCCTCAAGGCAGGATCGTGGGGCGTGGCTGGCGTGTTGGCCATTGGCCTGGTGGCCACGTTGGCCGCTGCCTTTCAGCCCAGCTGGACCGTGAAAGCAGGCGAAGCACCGGCA
>Ga0075364_10000039_pt1 | contig 45751 bp, 41 predicted proteins | sample EndMetdeltDD1764_FD_71517 | JGI IMG/M metagenome (GOLD analysis project Ga0075364, IMG submission 71517) | Populus endosphere microbial communities from Tennessee, USA - Endosphere MetaG P. deltoides DD176-4 | ecosystem: Host-associated > Plants > Roots > Endosphere | place: USA: Tennessee... | reverse complement strand
CGGCAATCGTTCCCGTCACAAACGCTGCGGCGACCCAACCATACAGAAAACCGGAGGTCGGTGCGACAAACACCACAAGTCCGCCTCGCCCACCGGAAAGAACTGGCAGTCCGATCGCGGCAAGAAGGAGCACCAAAACGACGGCCAAGGCGCCGCGGTTGGCCCCGAGGATCACACCGGCAAGCATCACGCCGAGAGATTGAGCCGTGATGGGAACGGGTATGAATCCGAGAAAGATCGGCGGCAGAAGGCCCAGAGCCACGATGATTGCGGCAAACAGTGCCACCAGAACCAGATCACGCGTCGTCATAATTTTCCTCCTCTGTTCCGCTCTGGTAGCGAGGTGGCGTCGCGGTAGCGGAAACCGGACGCCTCTCGTTTGATGCCGGTTAAAGACCACCCATGCAGATGTATTTCATTTCGAGATAGTCCTCGACGCCATGCCTTGAGCCTTCACGTCCGAGACCCGACTGCTTGATACCGCCGAACGGCGCGGTCTCTGTCGAGATCAGGCCCGTATTGACTCCGACCATGCCATACTCAAGCGCCTCCGCCACACGCCAGATCTTCCTGACATCGGCAGAAAAGAAATAGGCGGCAAGACCGAACTCGGTGTCGTTGGACATGCGGATAACATCCTCCACGTCATCGAAACGGAACAGTGGCGCGACCGGCCCGAAGGTTTCTTCCCGCGCCAGCTTCATGCCACCGCCGACATCGGTCAGCACCGTAGGCGTGAAGAACGTACCCGCGCCATCACGGCGCTTTCCACCGGTCAGAACCTTTGCACCCTTGGAAAGCGCATCGGCAATGTGATCTTCGACCTTGGCGACCGCCTGTTCGTCGATCAGAGGCCCGATGACGACACCTTTTTCGAACCCGTCGCCGACAGACATAGCCTCGACCCGTGCCGCCAGTTTCGACGCGAAGGCGTCATAGACCCGGGATTGCACATAAATGCGATTGGCGCAGACGCAGGTCTGACCGGCGTTACGGTATTTGGACGCGATGGCCCCTTCGACGGCGGCATCGATGTCGGCATCGTCGAACACGATCAGCGGCGCATTGCCTCCCAGTTCCAAACTGACCTTCTTGATCTGGTCGGCGCATTGGCGCATCAGGATGCGACCGACTTCGGTCGAGCCGGTAAAGCTGATCTTGCGTACCTTGTCGTTGCCGCAAAGTTCCTTGCCTATCGCCGGCCCGTCTTCACCGACGATGATGTTGAACACGCCGGCCGGAATACCAGCCTGCTCGGCGAGCTTGCCGAGCGCCAGTGCCGACAAAGGTGTCTGCTCGGCTGGCTTGGAGACAACCGTGCAGCCTACGGCGAGCGCCGGCGCCACCTTGCGGGCAATCATCGCCGCAGGGAAGTTCCAAGGCGTGATCGTGCCGACGACACCGACCGGCTGACGGATGACGAGAAGCCTCCTGTCATTGGCAGGAGCGGGAATCGTTTCGCCGTAAATGCGCTTGGCCTCTTCCGAAAACCATTCCACATAGGAGCCCGCGTAAAGGATTTCACCGCGCGCCTCTGCAAATGGTTTGCCCATTTCCGCCGTCAGGATGGCAGCCAGTTGATCGGCATTCTCGACCATCAGATCGAACCATCTGCGCAGGATGGCAGCTCTCTCCTTTGCCGGGCGCGCGGCCCACGCTGGTTGAGCCGAATGTGCCGCATCGATGGCGGCGCGCGTATCCGCAGCGCCCATATCCGGCAATGAGGCGATCACCTCGCCGGTTGCCGGATTGAGCACATCGAAGGTCTTGGTCGCCTGCCCGTCCGTCCATTCTCCGCCGATATATCCCTTGTCCAGCAGGTAAGGGGACGAAAGATCCACATGCTGTGCCAAAGCCGAAGTAAATGCCATGGTCGAATACTCCCGGAATTGCTTAATGACCGCCAGAAACGGCGAGGATGGAGGTTTCGAGAATCTCGAGCGCCTCGTTGAAAACACCGTCCTGAATGGTGATCGGGGCAAGGAACCGGATGACATTGCCATAAAGGCCGCAGGTCAGCAGGATCAGACCGCGATCGAGGGCTTCAAGACGGACCTTATTGGCGAAATCGGCACTTGGCAGTTTCGTCGTCCGATCATTGAATTCGACCGCATTCATGAAGCCTGGGCCACGAATATCGACGATCTCGGGCACGTTATCGCGAAGGGCTTCCAGTCTCTGCTTCAGGCGGTTGCCCAACTGGTTTGCCCGTTCGCACAACTGCTCTTCCTCGATGACGTCGAGGACGGCATGGGCGGCAGCGACGCCGATTGGGCTTCCACCATAAGTCCCGCCAAGACCGCCCGGTCCGGGTGCATCCATAATATCGGCGCGGCCGGTAACGGCCGCCAGCGGAAAACCGCCCGCAAGGCTCTTCGCCATGGTCATCAGGTCCGGTGCAACATCGTGGTGATCCATGGCGAACATTTTGCCGGTTCGTGCAAATCCGGTTTGCACCTCATCGGCTATCAGCAGGATGCCATGAAGGTCGCAAATATCGCGCAGAGCCCGCATCAGCGCCGCTGGCGCCGCATAAAATCCGCCCTCGCCCTGAACCGGCTCGAGGATGATCGCGGCAACCCGCTTCGGATCGACATCGGCAGCAAAAAGCTTGTTCAAGGCCGCGATCGACTGTTCAACGGGAATGCCGTGAAGCTCGACGGGGAACGGCACATGGAAAACATCGCCGGGCATGGCACCAAAACCAACCTTGTAGGGAACAACTTTGCCGGTCAGCGCCATACCCATGAAGGTGCGTCCATGAAATCCGCCGCCGAAAGCGATCACCGCAGACCGGCCAGTGGCGGCACGAGCGATCTTGACGGCGTTTTCAACGGCTTCGGCGCCGGTCGTCACAAAGACGGTCTTTTTGGCAAAATCACCTGGCGTCACGGCATTCAGGCGTTCGGCGAGCTGTACGTAGTTTTCGTAAGGCACGACCTGATGGCAAGTATGGGTGAACCTGTCGAGCTGTGCCTTAACGGCCTCGATGACTCGTGGATGACGATGACCTGTATTGAGGACCGCGATGCCGGCTGCAAAATCGATGTAACGCCGTCCATCCTTGTCCCAGATTTCGGCATTCTCGGCACGCTCGGCATAGATTTGCGTGGTCATGCCGACTCCGCGGGAGATGGCGGCATTCTTGCGGTCGGTCAGCGATACTGTGGTCATCGTTTACGCTCCTGATATTTGCGGCCCAATTTTTCTTGCATTTATGCTGCAAGATATTTACATATTTCCTACATTTTTCCTGCAATAATACAAGTGGGATTTTATCTTGCCGTCAGACTTTTTCTGCTAGATGGAATGACGCCGCGCGGCCGGCCACGCCGGTTACATCCCGCAAGCACAGGTGCATCTGCTGATGAACAACAACGATCCAGTTCGTTATCGAGTAACAGAAGCTGCGCGGCTTACCGGCGTATCTGCCTCGACGCTGCGATTGTGGGAACAACAGGGACTGCTTGTCCCCGAGCGCACCGGGACTGGGCAGCGGCAATATTCCGGAGACGATCTCGTCCGCCTGAAGAAGATTTCCTGGCTGCGTGCCGAGCGCGGTTTGAATGCAGCAGCCATCCGCGATGCGCTGGAACAGGATGAGCCTTCCCCCGAAACAGATGCCCAATCCGGGATCGGCCGGCGGCTCCGTAGCCTGCGGCACGGGCTGGGGCGAACCCTCGAACAGGTCGCCGGGGATATAGGCATTACGACCTCGACGCTCTCCAGCCTGGAGCGCACATCTCAGGGCGTCAGCTTCAAGACGTTGCATGACCTCGCGGACTATTACGGCACGACCGTATCTCGCCTTTCTGGAGAACTCTCTGAAACTGTGCCTGCTCTGGTAAAATCCGGCGAATGGCGCAGCTGGCCGCAGACCACGCCCGGCGTGAGCGTGCAACTGCTTGCCGAAGGCGCGCGCATGATGGATTGCCACCGTTTCGTACTGGCGCCTGGCTCTACCAGCGAAGGCGCGTACCGGCACGACGGTGAGGAATTCATGCATGTCATATCCGGACACCTCGAAGTAATTCTCGATTCCGACCAGTTCTTCGACCTCGGCCCCGGTGACTCCCTCTATTTCGAGAGCCGGCGTGCACATTCCTGGCGCAATCGCTACGAGGGCGAGACTATCCTTTTGTGGATCAACACCCCGCCGACCTTCTGATACGCATGTCATGCGGCACTCTCGCAGAGAGCCTCATCAATGATGGAAAAGATCGCGTCTAGTTCGTCCTCGGTGATGATCAGCGGCGGGCAAAGTGCGATCGTGTCACCGATGGCACGGCAGATCAGCCCCTTGTCGAACAGCCGTTTTCTGAACGCAGAGCCGCGATCACCGGCCATTCCGTTTGGCGCCTGCGTGAATTCAAATGCGCCGATGAGCCCGCTGGATCGAACTTCGCGGATCGTCTGGTGTCCGAGCAATGCCTCCAGATGTGCCCGGAAACGCGATGCCAGACGACGCACGTTGCCGATCAGGTTTCGCTCTTCGATGATATTGATGTTTTCGAGTGCGACAGCGGCGGCCACCGGATGGCCGCTGGCGGTAAAACCATGTCCGAAGATGCCGATCTCGGCGCTTTTTTCGGCGATCGGCTGATAGACATGATCTGCAAGCAACACTGCTGCAATCGGCTGGTAGGACGATGACAGCTGTTTTGACAGAACGAGGATATCGGGGCTGATATCGTAGGTTTCACACGCGAACATCGTGCCTGTACGGCCGAAGCCGGTGATCACCTCGTCAGCGATCAGCAGAATGTCATTCTTTCGCAAGATATTCTGCACGCCTTTCCAATATCCCCTGGGAGGCGGCACGACTCCGCCAGCGCCCATGACGGGCTCCCCGATGAAAGCGGCGATGCTGTCGGCACCTTCGCGCTCGATCAGGTTTTCCAGGTCAGCAAGGCATCGGTCGGTAAACGCCTCTTCGCTGATCTCCATGTCCGGCCGGTAATGCGGCGTCATCGCATGCGACACGATCGGAAAGGGAAGGTCGAAGCCGGCATGGTTCTTCGGCAGTCCGGTCAGGCTGGCCGACAGCGCGGTGACGCCGTGATAGGCGCCCTGCCGGGCAAGGATCTTTTTCTTGCCTGGCAGTCCCAGCGCATTCGAACGATACCACGCCATCTTGATGGCAGTGTCATTCGCCTCCGATCCGGAATTGGTAAAGAATGCCTTCGACATGGCAAAGGGGCAAAGTGCGACGAGCTTGTCCGCCAAGGCCGCCACCACCGGATGCGTCATGCCGGAAAACGTGTGATAGTAAGGCAGCACTTGCATCTGTGCCACCGCGGCATCGACCAGGCGCTTCTCGCTGAAACCGACTGCAACGCTCCACAACCCGGCCATGGCCTCGATGTAGCGCTTGCCGTCGCTATCGAACACGTAAATACCGTCACCACGCACGATGGGCGTGATATCTTCGCGCTCCACCTGCCGGGCGTCGCTGTAGGGATGCATATGGCGTGCGCCATCGATGCGCCGGATATGCGCGCTGTTTTCAGTCATGTCAGGACCTCCTCCGATCCTAGATGCGGCTATTGCTGATAGTGTTGTCGGACCAGGTCCGACTGATATGTGGCAAGTCGAGAGGCCGTGCCTCGTCGATGATCAGGCCGAGCACGCGCGGCGGCGTCAGCGGCAGCGAATGGACAGGCTTGCCGATAGCTCTCGATACGGCGCAGGCGATCGTCGCGCCGACATTGAGGATCGGCACTTCGCCGGCTCCCTTGGTGCCAAGCGGGCCGATAGACGGCGCTCCCTCGTGCAATTCGATCTCGACCGGCACGACGTCGAGCGCGAGTGGCAGGCGATAGGTTTCGAAACCGCTTTGCAAGATGCGGCCATCCGGCCCGACCGACATGTCCTCGTGCAGCGCATAACCCATGCCCTGCACCACGCCACCCTGAATCTGGCTGTGGATCGCGCGCGGGTTGAGCGCCCGGCCGACATCCTGCACGACACGGTAGCTCAAGACCTCGACATGGCCGGTATCCGGATCGACGGCGACCTCGCAATCGTGCACGGCGAAAACCGGGATGTCGATCGCGTCGATGAAATGCCCCATGGCGCAGCCGGCCATGGCATCCACACCCGGATTGGTGAACGAGCCTGAACCGGATACAGGTCCCTCGGTCTTCTGGATATGCGAGGCGACCGCGGCGATCGTCATGCCGGAGCCCTTCTTTCCACGGATTTCGACACGTCCGCCCCCCAGTACAAGTTCCTCCACCCCGGTCTGCAGCAGTTCGCTGGCCGCTTCGAGAACCTTGCGGCGCACTTCTTCGGATGCCGCCGTGCTAGCCGCACCGATCGATACCGTGGTGCGACCACCGCCGACGCCAAGATCGAAGCCGGCAGCATCGGTATCGGCACCCTTGACGATAACTTCGTGTGGCGAAATGCCGAGTTGGGCCGCAACGATCTGAGGCAGCGATTGCGTCATGGTGCCGGATCCGATTTCAACCCCAGAAGTGATCAGCGTCGCGCTGCCATCTGCATTGAGGTTGACTGTGGCGGCGGACGGGCCAACGAAGATGAACCAGGTTCCGACCGTGGTCGCCCGGCCGAAAAGCCGCCGGTCTTCAAGCCGTTCGAACCGCGGCGATGCCCCACGTAACCTGTCCATCTTCTCTAGCATCGGCCGCAGCACCTCGCCCTCGAAGACCTGGCCGGTCGAGCCAAGATCGCCATCACCGAGCACGTTTCGGCGACGGAACTCCATTGGATGCATGCCGATAGCCGCACAAATCTCGTCCGTATGCCGCTCCAGCGCAAACGTGTTGTAAACGCCGTTACACGCCCGAAATGCGCCGTTGGGCGCGGTGTTGGTATAGACCGCGCGGCTCGAAAGCCTCACCGAACCGAGCTTATAATTGCCGCCCAATGTATGCGCCGTCATCGTGGTGAGAAAAATCTGTTCGCCGCCATAGGCACCGCAATCCATCAGCACGGTCGCCTCGCGGCCGACGATCTCGCCCTCAGGCGTAACGGCCGAACGGATGCGTATCTCAGCATTCTCCCGGCACAGGCAGGTCAGCATTTCCTCGCGCCGCGAATTGATAAGAGCGACTGGACGGCCGGTCTTGCGGGCAAGAATTGCGGCAAACGGTTCCAGCGAGCAGTCGAACTTCAAGCCGAAAGCGCCGCCGACCGGCGGAACCGTTACCCGAATCTGGGATGCCGGCACGCCAAGCGCTCGTGCCGTGACATTGCGAACCGTCCACGGCACCTGCGTCGAGGTCTTGATGTGATAACGCCCGTCCTCGAATGTGGCCACGACAGCACGCGGCTCGAACGGAACATGGTTCTGGCGCCCGACGGTGAAACAGCTATCTACGATCGTGACATCCGGCCTTGCGAATGCTGCATCGGTATTCCCGCGTACGACCTTTGCCTCCCAAGCAATATTGCCGCCGCGGGCAGCGCCTTCAAGCAGGACCTCGTAACTTTTCCAATCCTCATGGATCAGCGGCGCACCGTCACCAAGAGCTTCCGCCATGGTCAACAAGGCCGGCATCGGCGCGAGTTCAAGCTCGATCGCCGCCGCCGCCGCCTTTGCCTGTTCCAGTGTTTCGGCCGCAATCGCCGCAATCGGTTCGCCATCGTAACGAATGACGTCTTTCGCGAACAACGGATGGTCGGCGATACCGATGCCGAAGAAACCCGGTGCGTCCTCAGCCGTCGCAATGCCACGCACGCCGGGCATCTTGCGGGCTTTCGAGATATCGATGCGCAGAATTCGGGCGCTGGCGACCTCGGAGCGGAGCAGGAAGGCATTGAGCGTGCCCGGCTTGACGTGGTCTATCGTGTATTGGGTCAGACCACGCAGCTTGTCGCGGGCATCACGGCGCGCAAGATTCATGACGGCCGGGTGTTTGATCTGCTCGTTCATGCGGAAATCTCCCCGGTTGACTGCATGGAAAGAACGGCATCAATGATGCGCTCGTAACCGGTGCAACGACAGATATTGCCGACCAGCGCATGCTTGATCGCTTCCCGTGTGGGCTCCGGGTTGTCGCGCAGAAACGGCGTCAGGGTCATCACCATGCCGGGAAAACACATGCCGCACTGCACGACGTCATGATCTTCGAAGGCCTGCTGCAAAGGCGTCATTCCGTCGTCTTCAATGCCAAGCCCTTCGATCGAGGTAATGTCACAGCCGACGACAAGCCCGACTGGTTTGAGGCAGGATGGCGTCGGAACGCCATCGATATGAACTGTGCAGGCACCGCAGAAACCTTCCCGGCATACGGCTTTGGCGCCGGTCAGCAGAGCGGTGTCACGAAGCACGTCGACAAGCGGGGTCATCGGATCGCCATAGAACAGTCTGTCTTCGCCATTGAGGGTCAGGGTCATCTCAACCTCCACATTTATCGGCAGGCAGGTCCGCGAAAGCGCGGCGAACAAGTTCTGGCAGGACTTTCACCCTGTACCATCCCGGCGCCTCGACGCCCTCGCGGCCTGAAAACTCGTCGGCATGGTCAGCTGCGATTGCTGCGATCTCGTCCGCGTCTAGTCGGCGACCTACAAGCTGCGCTTCAAGCCCCGGCCAGCGCCGCGCGGTGTCTTCGACGGCACCGACAGCGACGATCGCGTTTCTGATCAAGCCAGCGGTATCGAGCATGACGGACACGCTGACGATCGCTACTGGGTAGTCGCCAGCCTTTTTGAGAGGCAGGCGCGCATGCGCCGAAAGGCGGCGTTGCCGTGGCACGATGACGCGAACAAGAAGTCCTGAGAAACCATCCCGGCCTGCAAGAAACTGCGCTAAGGGCATGCGGGTCAGCTCGGTCCCGAGGGCAATTTCGACGTCGGCCGAAAGACACAGCAATGCGGGCACCAGGTCAGCGGCCGCGAAAGCTCGGGTACACAGATTGCCGCCAACCGTCGCCATCTGGCGGATGGCCGGGTTGGCTGATTTTTGCGCAGCACTTGATAAGGCGGCCAAATCCGGCAAACCCTCTATCGCGCCGGCGAGTGCGCCATGGGTTACGGCCGCGCCAATCACGATTTCATCCTGATGCACCGCAACACCGGCCAAGTCCTCCAATCCGCCGACGGCAATGTAATGGCGGTCGTCGAACTCCTGCCGCAGATCGGCCCGCATGATCCAGGTGCCGCCGGCGAAATATTCTGCCGACGGCCCAAGGCTTTTTCGCATTACAAGGGCGTCGTCGAGGGATGATGCGATATGAAGCTGGCGTTTTGCGGGAGGTTTCATGGCCTTGCTCCTTGGCCTACGGGATTAGCGGGAAGGCCGGTAGTCGGCGTAATCGCCTCAAGCCGATCGTCCCGACTATGGGGATCGAGCTGAACGATCTGGGCAAGAATGGAAAGGGCGATATCCGCAGCACTCTTGGATCCGCCAAATATGCCGGCCGGACCGTGGATCCGGGCAATCGCGGCATCAGGCAGACCGCGCGCTTTAAGGTTCTGAACGCGGCGTTCATGGGTTCTTCGGCTGCCGATCGCGCCAATGTAGAAAGCATCGCTACCAAGGACGGCCGGCAGCAATTCTTCTTCCCAATCATGATCATGGAAAAGGAAGGCGACGGCGCTGCGGCGATCAATGGACAAACCGGGCAGAGACCGAGGGCCGGACAGGAGCGTGCCTTTTGCGCCGGTTTCGCTGGAGAAGTTGAGTGTCGGCTCGTCATTGGTGAACAATTCGACCTCAAAGCCCGATCCTGAAGCCAGCCGACAGAGCAGGACCACGACCGGGCCAGTTCCAAACACGACCAGGCGCCGCCGCGGCAGGTAACCGACACGGAAACCCGACCTTTCATTTTTGTCTTCGAAGGCAAGCCCGACTTCCCGTCGGTCGGCCAAAGCCGACTGAATGCGCTGTAGATCCTGCAGTCCCTGCTCGACATCGAAGTAAAGTTCGATGGCGCTGCCGCAGGGCAACTGGATATCGAAATATGGTGAACCTTCACCATACCGCACCCTGCGACTGCGTCCCGCCTCTATCGCGCTGATCGCCTCGGCAACGATGGCGCGCTCGAGGCAACCACCGGAGAGATAACCGACCCAATCGCCATCCTCGGTAACCGCCATTTGCGCGCCGAGCGCGCGGGGAGAGGCGCCCTCGACCCGCACCAGCGTGACAAGCGCAAACCTCTTTCTGGCTATTGCCGCCTCAAGGGCGAAGTCGACGACGTGGTCGTCGAACTTCTCCCAAGAGCCTTGAGCGGTTTTCATGACATAGCCTCCCACATCCTGATGATCAGCGGCGCGACAGAAGCATGCGGTAGCGGAGTTGGTCGATGATCACCGCCAGGATCAGGAGGCTGCCGAGCAGAACCATCTGCATGTAGGAGCCTATCTGCATGACATTCATACCGTTCTGGACGAGCACGATGAAGAAGGCGCCGAGCACGACGTTTTCGACACGACCGATGCCGCCACGCAAGGACACGCCGGCGATGACACAGGCGGCGATCGATTCCAGACCGATCGTGCCTCCTAGGTTGGTTTCACCACTCTCGACACGCGCCGTCAGCAGAATACCGGCAAGCGAGGCGAGCAGCGAACAGGCCACATAGGCAAGGAAAAGTGTTCGCGCCGTATTGATGCCCGACAGATGCGCCGCCTTGATATTGCCGCCGACCGCGTAAATCTGCGCACCGATCCGCAGGCGGTTCATCACCACCCACATAACGGCGATTGCAACAAGCGCAATCATCACGGGTACCGGCACCCCGAAAATACGTCCGAAACCGAAGAGATCACCGAATTCGAAAGGCAGATTGCCGATCGGAACCCCACCGGTAAGGAATAGCGCCGTGCCGGCGCCTACGGATTGCACGCCAAGCGTCATGATGAAGGGCGAAACGCCGAACACTGAAATACCAAGACCATTGACCAGTCCGACAACGAGAGCGGCACAGAAGCCTGCGGCAAGGCCGAGTGAAATGATCAGCCAGACACTGTCGGGAAAAATCGCTGCCGCAGCCACCATGGTCGAGGCGGACACGACGGAGGTCAGCGCGATTGCGGTGCCGACCGACAGATCGAAGCCGCCGGTGATCAGCACCAGCATCTGTCCGAGAGAGACCAGAACGAGATAGACTGATTGCCGGGCGACATTCGTGAGGTTCTGGACGGTCAGGAACTGTGCAGAGGCCAGCGAAAAGATGATGACCGCGATGACGAGGAAAAAGGGTAGCACGCCAGCACGCAAAAACAGCTGCCGGACGATGCGCACCGGAGACAACCCACGACCAGCCTCGGTATTGTTGATGGTTTCAGTCCTGCCGGTCATGCGGCTTCCCCTTCTGTTTTGAAGAACGCTTGGAGCACGTTGTTTTCGTTGATATCCGTGCCGCTCAGTTCGGCGCTGATCCGGCCATTGGCGAACACCACAAGCCGGTGCGCGAGGTTCATCGCCTCGGGCAGATCGGATGAGATCACCACAACCGCCTTTCCAGCCTCTGCCAGTTCCTTGATCAGGCGATAAAGGGCAGCGCGTGTTCCCATGTCGACGCCGACGGTCGGCTCGTCGAAAATGTAGATCTTGTAGTCGCCACCAAACCCTTTGCCGAACAGCGCCTTCTGCTGGTTTCCACCCGAGAGGTTGGCGACCGGGCGGGCCATGAACGCGTCGGTAAGATCGACCTTGCGGCCGATATCGGACGACAAGAGGTTCTGCCGCCGGCTGGAAATACCGGTCGGCGTGGAGATTTCATCGCGAAACAAAAGGCCCAGATTGATGTTGTTGCGTGCGCTCGCACTTAACATCAACCCCTCGTTCTTGCGGTCCGGCGGAAGATAGAAAACGCCGTCCCGCAGAAAACGCCGGGTGGGTGCGCCTGTCATATTCTTGCCGTTCAATACGACGTGGCCGGACCTGATCGGCGCAAGCCCGAGTGCCGCCCTGAACGAACGCGACTTGCCGCTGCCAACCAGACCGGCGACGCCCAAGACCTCGCCGGCGCGGATCTCGAGATTAACCCCGTTCACGCCGGTGGCATGAAGCCCATTGATGGACAGAAGCGTTTCCGGCTCCGTCGTCTGCGTGATCGTCGGGTAAATCTGGCCGATGGCGCGACCGGTCATCATCTCGACCAGCTTCTCGGCGGACGTATCCTGCATGCCGACCGTGCCGATCAATTTGCCGTCACGCAGCACAGTGACACGATCTGCAATGATCGAAAATTCTTGTATGCGATGAGAAATGTAGACGACGCCGACGCCTCTCGCCTTCGCCTCCTGGATGATGCGAAAAAGCGTTTCGGTTTCACGCTCGGTAAGCGAGGCGGTCGGTTCGTCGAGGATGAGCACGCGAGCGTTGGAATGGATCGCCTTTGCGATCTCCGTCATCTGCTGCTCGGCACGCGACAGTGACACGACGGAAGCACGCACATCAATGTCAAAACCGAGATTTGAAAACAGCGCCTTAGCCTCGCGCTCCATACGACGGCGATCGATGAATGGCCCGATCATCGGCTCGGTTCCGAGAAAGATGTTCTTGGCGACGCTGAGCGTCGGCACCAGTGAAAATTCCTGGAATACTGCTGAAACGCCCTTCGCCTTTGCCTCGGCGACAGATGCGAATACCACGTCCTCGCCATTCAGGCGGACCGTTCCCGAGGTCTGCGGATAAACGCCGGAAAGAATAGAAATCAGTGTCGATTTCCCTGCTCCGTTCTCACCGAAGAGGACATGTACCTCGCCGGGCATGAGTTGGAAATTGACGCCATCGAGTGCGGTCACGCCAGGAAATGTGCGGCAGACATGCGTCATCTCGACGAGCGGTGAAATTGCGCTCTGCATGACAAATTCTCCATATCCCACCCCGGCAAGGGATTCGCCGGGGCACATTTTGGGTTTCAGGCCTTTAGTTGATGCTGAACACAGGCTTGAAACCATCGGGGGGGAGGATGGCGTCCTTTTTGACGGAACCGACATTGCCGCTGTCGAGCACGAAAATTTTCGGGCCGACATGTTTGACGAGATCTTTCTTTTCCAACGCTCTTACAGCCTGGTCGATGGCAACACGCCCTTGAATGACCATCGAGTCAGCCGGAGAAGCGGCAATCAGGCCACGTTTGATGCCCTCGTAGACACCGGGGGTCATATAGAAAGACAGAAGTTCGACCTGCCCCTTGAGACCTCGTTCGCGGATAAGGCCCTGAGCGGCCTCGGCGGTGACCGCCGTGCCGGCGATGTATTTAACATCGGGCTCAGCCTGCAGAACGTCTTCAACCAACTTCAGCTGAGCTTCCTTGCCGGTATCGCCGAATTTTGGATCAAGAATTTGCAGTGCCGATCCCTTCACTGCCTCGAGGAATCCCTTATTCGCTGCTTCCACCCAGCCCGCACCGGCAGGGCCAGGAAACCATCCGACCTTGACCGGCGCGCCGCCCGCCGGATGTTTCTTTGCGAGATAAGAACCCGTTTCGTAACCCATTGTGTAGAAAGACACGAGCGACTTTGCAGTGACATTCGGCGACGAGATGCCGTTGATGACATCGATCACCGGCACACCTTTCTTGGTGATCTCCGCTACCAGATTGTTGAGGCCATCGAACGAGATCGCGCCGATCACAACCGCCTGCGCGCCGCTGGCTACGCAATCCTCGATCTGTGAGATCTGCTTGGCCAGTTCGGTATAACCGCCGGCCTCGACGACGTTGACTTTGATGCCGAGATCCTTGGCCTGCTCGACGACGCCGTAGTCGACACCGAGCCAATAGGCATCCTTCATATGCGGGAAGGAGACGCAAATCTTCCAAGGCTGTTCGGCCTTCTGAAGCGGCGTATATTGGACGTCTGCCGGTTTGCCGTCTGAGGCAAAAGCCGGTTCAATCTTCTGCGCCGGATATGGATACCAGCTGTCGGCATTGGCGGTGCCGGTGAGGCCCATGACGAGTGCCGTGCAGGCAGCAAGATGCATTCCCAGTTTATTAGGCATAGTATTCCCCTTTTTTGGTATGCGTTAGACTTAGCTTAAGCTTGTCCGGAGCCGCTCCAGAAGCGACGCCCTTGCCTTTCGTGCCGCCAAGGCCTCTTCCATCGTTACCTCGATGAAACGCGTTGGCGTATGTGGCTGCAATTGCCCGATCAGATCCATGTCTGCGGAAATGACCGTGCCGACCATGAAATAGCCACCACCGGACACCGCATCGCGATGCAGGATGATTGGTTCAGTGCCGCTCGGAATCTGGATCGAACCGTAGGGATAGCAGCTGTCGACGATGTTGGAAGGATCGGAACCGGCACCGAAAGACTGCTTGCGTTCGATAAACTCGATCTTGCGTCCACCTTTGAAGCGATAGCCCATACGGTCAGCCTCGGGTGCCACCTTCCAGGTATCGGCGAAGAAGTTTTGCTTGGCCGCATCGGTCAGCCGGTCCCAGTAGAGGCCTGGCAATACCCGCAGTTCGGCAGGAGTGCCGGGCTTACGGCGCAAATCCTCGCCGACCGTGTGGCCGTCGGTGCCGAGCGAGCCGTCGCCGACCGGCAGTTCATCGCCGATCGCGAGCGCCCTGCCCTTGTAGCCTCCCAGCGCACCGATTGGATAGGTCGAGCGGCTGCCGAGTGCGATGGGAACATCGATCCCGCCGGAAACCGCGATGCAGATGCGCGCACCGGATTTCAGAAAGTCGAAGGAGAGAACCTGGCCGGCTTTAACCTTGAAAGCCGTCCAGCCCGGCACCGGTTCGCCATCGACCTTGGCGGGCATGTCAGCCCCGGTCACGGCAACCAGAGTATCCTGCGTGAACTCGAGCTTTGGGCCCATGAAGACAGCCTCGAGACCAGCCGCGCCCTCGTCGTTTCCGACCAGAAGGTTTGCCGCCCGCATGGCGTAGCGGTCCATGGCGCCACCCATGGGGATGCCGAGGTGGAAGTAGCCCGGGCGGCCGAGATCCTGGACACTGGTTGCGACTCCGTGGTGGAGAACTTTAATGGCCATGAAGCATGTCCTCCAACGTCTTGTTGTAGCCGTCGATGTCGTTCTGGAATTCGCGAAGGTCGAAATTCACTTCACGGCTCTGCGGCGTGAAGTGACCCTTGTCGACATCCTCGACAGTACGGTCGTATTCGTCACGCCCGATCGGCTTGAACTTGACGATATCGCCCGGACGAAAGAACACCATGAAATCGCGCAGGTAGCTGGTGGTCTGGCTGGCATCGAAGATCGGCATCGGCGTGATCCCGAACATCTGGTAACCACCGGCGCCGCGCACCGAATAGATAGCACCAAAACAGCCGCCATGTCCGACCGTCAGGCGTGGCGTATCAGTTCGCGGCCGCAAATATTTCGGCACCTCGATCTGCCGCTGGCGCTCGACCATCTGGTACATGAACGGCAGGCCTGCGACGAAACCGACCATTGAAACAAACCATGGCGAACCATGATGAGCACCTATGAAGCTGTCGACATTGGTATAACCGTTGATCTTGGCTGCATAGTCGAGATCGGTTCCTTCTGGTTCCTGATGTCGCTCGCGAAAGCGCATTAGGGTTTCGTGGGTCCATGGATCATTGTAAAAGACGGGAATTTCGACGATCCGCGTCTTGATCACCGGTTCGGCTCTCTCTGCCGCACCCTCGATCCGTTGAACCTCCTTGAGCAGGTCGTCCGGCTTGATGATGTCCGGGTTGAACTTGACCTGGAAGGACGCATTGGCCGGGCAGATTTCCGTTACGCCCTTAATTTGGCTTTCGCGCACGCCCGTCGCCATCGACAGGCTCTTGAAGAAGGCTTCCAGCGACATCTCATCGCTGCATTCGACGAACAGATGTTCGTCACCACCAAATGAATAACGTGCCGGCATCAGGCCACCTCCGACTTGGGCTGATCCTGGACGAACTCGGTTTCCAGCCAACCTTCGAGGAACCGCGTATGGAATGCCCCTCCCTCAACGGCATCGGCATTTGCAAGCGCCTGATGCAACGGAATCGTTGTGGCGAGCCCATCGATCGTCAGGCTTTCAAGCGTCTCACGAAGGCGCTCAAGGCATTCGCGGCGAGTTTCTCCCCAAACGACAAGTTTGCCGAGCAACGAGTCGTAGAATGGCGGGATCGTATAGCCTTCGTACAGCATCGTATCAAAGCGGATGCCATCGCCGGCGGGAACGGCGAGCTTGCGAACGGTTCCGGGCGCCGGTGCAAATCCTCTGAACGGATCTTCGGCATTGATGCGGCATTCGATGGCATGTCCACGCGGCCTGATCTCGTCCTGGCGCACAGAAAGGGCAGCGCCTCCAGCAACCTTCAGCATCTCCTGGACAAGATCGAAGCCGGTTATCATCTCGGTGACCGGATGCTCGACCTGGATGCGCGTATTCACTTCGATGAAATAGAATTCGCGGGTTTCGTCGTCATACAGGTATTCGACCGTGCCGGCCCCCCTGTAGCGAACCTCCCGAGCCAGCGCGACCGCGCTTTCACAAAGCTTCTGCCGCACTACCGGCGGTAGCTGAAAAGCTGGCGCCTCTTCCCACACTTTCTGGCGGCGGCGTTGCAGGGAGCATTCGCGTTCATAAAAATGGACGAAATTCTCACCATCGCCAAAAATCTGTACCTCGACATGACGCGCCTTGGTGATAACCTTCTCGATGTAAAGACCGCCATCGCCGAAAGCCGCCGCAGCTTCTGCCGAAGCAAGCGGGAACTGCTTGTCGAGTTCGGCAAGACTGTCAACGATACGGATGCCACGACCGCCACCACCGGCAGCCGCCTTGATCATCAGAGGAAAGCCGGTACGTCCGGCAATCTCGTGAGCCTGGACAAGATCAAGCACGCGACCGCCACTGCCGGGCACCGTCGGCACGCCAGCCTTCGCTGCAACCTCGCGCGCCGCTACCTTGTCGCCAAGCAGGCGGATGGCGTCACCGCTTGGTCCAATGAAGACCATACCCGCAGCAACCACCGCGTCGGCGAAATCGCCATTTTCTGACAGGAAGCCATAACCTGGATGCACCGCATCGACACCGGCCGCTTTGGCTGCCGCAATGACAGCCTCGATATTGAGATAGGATTTCTTCGGCGCGGGCGGGCCGATATCGACAGCTTCATCAGCAAGTTTGACTGCAAGCATATCTGCGTCGGCTGCGCTGTGCACCTGAACGGTGCGGATGCCCAACTCCTTGGCAGCCTTGATGATACGAACCGCGATCTCTCCGCGGTTTGCTATAAGGACGGATTGAATGCTCATCCCTCCACCTCCGCGATAACCTGCCCGGCCATGACCGGCTCCTCGTTTTCTGCAAGGAAGACGATATTCTTTCCGGCCACGCCGGCGGGTACTTCGTGAAACGTCTTCATGACTTCGATGACGCCGATGATGTCCGCTGCGCTGACATCATCGGCATCTGCCTTAAAGACCGGGACATCAGGGGACGATGCCCTGTAGAACGTGCCCGGAAGCGGTGCTCTGATTTCAATCTTGCTCATGCCGTTCCCCTTGTTATTAGTGTTGGTGTGAACGTGAAGGTGGCGCGATAAGTATGCCTTCTGCGGTTAGTGCCTCACGCATTTCTCCGACGATCTCCAGGGCTCCGAGCGTATCGGAGTGAAAGCAGATCGACTCGAATTCGATGGCTACGTCGTTGCCATTCACCGATCGCACCTTGCCATCGACGCAGGCCCGAACGACCTTTCTCGCGATCGCCTTGGGGTCCGGGCGGCCGGCATCGCGGGTGAACACGATCGAGCCGGTATCATCATAATCCCGATCAGCATAAAACTCGCGTATGACCGGATGACCAAGCGTCTTGGCGACTTTGTAGGTTGCCGAAATGCCCATGCACAGCACAGGAACGGTTGGCGCGGCAGTGCGCATATATTCGATAAAGCCGGTGGAAAGATCGATATTGGCGGCAAGTTCCATGTAGAGCGCACCATGAGGCTTTACATGTTGAATGCTGGTACCGTGCCGGCGGCAGAACTCGCGAAGCGCACCGACTTGGTAGACGATGTCGTTGACGATTTCCTTGTTGTTACCGGCAATCTTGCGGCGGCCAAAGCCCTGGAGATCGTTAAACCCCGGATGAGCACCGACCGCCACGCCATGCTGCGTGGAGAGCCTGACCGTATCATCGATAAGGTTCGGATCTCCTGCATGAAAACCGGCAGCAATATTGGCGGAGCTGATATGGGCGATGAGATGGGCGTCGGTAGTATCGCCGATCCGCCAGCGGCCGAAGGCCTCTCCCATGTCACAGTTGATGTCGACAGTCGCTTTCAACGCGTTCTCCCTTGCGTAAGGTCCTTCACCCCGTTTCCGTCGGGCTAGTTCCCTGATTGTCAGGCATCAGCGTAGGAGCCATTTCAGCTCTTGAAAAATAGATTCTTTTGCGTTTTGTTATCTGTATTTCTGATACACTCAGATTGAACATGTGCAAATATAATTGTTAAAAAACAATATGATGCGTGAAATGCATATAATTTGCACCCAGATATGATGCTTTATTGCGCTGCGTTATTTGTTTTTGCGGTGCAAAATTCGAAAAAAATGGGAGATTTCTGGTATGGCGCTCAGCATCCGGCAACTTCGATACTTCGTGGCAACAGCAGAGTTTGGCCAGGTATCACAGGCAGCGATCAACCAGAACATTTCGCAGTCGGCAATAACCGCTGCGATAAAGGATCTGGAGCAGATCGTTGGTGTGCCCCTGTTTAATCGCACTAGCCAAGGAATGGATCTGACGCCGCCAGGACGTGAATTTCTTTCTCACGCTTACGAGATCCTTTCGAAGATCGATGAAGCGATGCATCTCAATTTCATCAACAGCGACATTGAGGGTGAATTGGTGGTCGCAGCGACCTACACGGTGATAGGCTATTTCCTGCCGCTGCATATCGAACGCATGAACAGGCTGTTTCCCAAAATTCGCGTGCAGCTTTATGAGATGAACCGAGATGCCATCGAAGAAGGTCTGCTGACGAACCGTTACGATATGTCGGTGCTGTTGACATCGAACATCGTCAATCCGCTGCTGACCACAGAAACACTCATGAGCTCGGCGAGGCGCTTGTGGGTACCAGCGCAGCATCACCTGCTTCAGCACGCCGTCGTTGGGCTGCAGGATGTATCGAAAGAGCCGTATATCATGCTTACCGTGGACGAAGCGGCACAATCTGCGCTAAAATATTGGAGCCGGACACCTTACCAGCCAAATGTAATCCTTCGAACCTCGTCGGTCGAAGCAGTGCGTTCGATGGTCGCCAACAATCAAGGCATAGCCATATTGTCAGACATGGTCCATCGGCCTTGGTCGCTCGAAGGTCGGCGCATCGAAACCATCACCATTCAGGAACAGATACCTGCAATGGATATCGGTCTTGCTTGGCGGGCCGGCTCAACTTTGACACCTGCGATGTTGGCATTCCGTAGCTATTTCCAGCAGGCACTCGGTCTGCCAGGTGCGACGCCTGGCAAAAGCGTTTAACCACTTGTTTCATCTGCTTCGTCCTCCACGCCGGATGCTGGGCAGCATCCGAGCTGTGCTGAACGGATCGCGCGGGACCTGACCTGCTTGAACTGCCACTGAGAATTTCCTCCAGAATGGATTAGGGTCCGGCCCATTGAGGACGGACTTATGAAGAAGCAGGAAGCGGGCTTTAAGGCCGCTGATCTCTGCCGCAAGCACGGGATTTCCGAAGCGACTTTTTACAACTGGAAAGCCAAATACGGCGGCATGGAGGTGTCTGAGGCCATGCGCCTGAAATCACACCGGACCTGCGGCTCTTGTCCTCAGACAACAACATATCCGACCACCTGACAGATGGACTTGCCTCAAAATCAGGAACGAAGCCCTCTACAAACCCTGTGCGTTTCAGATACCACTGTTACGACGCACTCGTCTGCGTGCCTTCATCCCACCGATGATCCGCAGCATGTGTGGTTTCACTCAATCGTCTAATCGTCCTTCACGCCGTTGCGAAACTCCTTGATCCCCTTGCCGATGTCAGCCATCAGGTCGGGAATTTTGCCTCGTCCGAAAAGGATGAGCACGATCGCCAGAACGATGATCCAGTGCCAGACGCTGAAAGATCCCATGTTTTATAGTCCTTGGTCGGTTAATTTGCGTGGTGGGCAGATGCCCAATCCGCCTCGATATCGGGGTTTTGCGCGAGCACGTTGCCTATTGCCGCCGTCTCCATCAGCGTAAACGCGGTCGAGAACGCGTCTGCCCGTGTTGCATCGGGTGCGATGACAGTCATTCTGCGATAACGCTGCGCCGTGGGCACGCCTCGGGGAGAAATGATGTGCCCCCAATGCCTTGCCTGATCGAAGTGAAGTCCGTTGGAACTCGATGTCGCCACAGCCTTGTTGATGACCGACACCGAACGGTCGATGTCGGTATCGCTCTGGTTTTCCGAAATACCGACCTTCCAGGGCGCTCCATCCGGTTTTGCACCGATCGCGCGGACTTCGCCCATATCTACGAGGCTGCTTTCGACACCACCAGCCTTCAGGAGAGCGACGATCCGATCGGTTATATGACCCTGCGCAATGCCGTTCAGCGTCAAGCCCATGCCGCGTTGCGAGAGAGCAATACGATGCGCGTTAAAGCTGACATGCTGGAAGCCGACGAGTTTACGCGCGCCCTCAAGTTCCGTTTGATCCGGGCCTGACGGATTGGCCTCGCTTCCGGAAAAATGCTCGGCATACAGCTTCCACAAAGGCTGCACGGTGGGATCGAACAATCCACCGGTCTCTTGCCAGACGGACTGACAGACAGTCAGCAGATCCACCAGCTCCTGCGGTGGAAAAGCGAGAGCACCGGCCCTGTTAAGTTCACAAAGCGCAGAAGCCGGGCGGTAAAGGCTAAAAATATCTTCGAGCCTGCTCACTTCGGCAATCACCTGACGTAGGACATCCTGCGCGTGATCGCGGTCTGGATGATTGAGGATCAGTGTCGTCGGTGCGCCAAGCGCATTCCCGCGCCATATGATGGGCTCGGAATGGGAAAAAGCCTGTGTTGCATTCAGAACGAGCGGCAGGCCGGCGCCCGCCGCCATGATCCGCAACGCCCTGCGACGGGTGATGGCTTCAGCCATGATGATGTCCCCCGGCCCCATGTGGCTCGGGTACCTGACCATCGGAAGGCGGAACCTGCGAACCCAGAATGTAATTTTCGGGAATATCCTTGAAGCCGACGACACGGCCGCCATTTTTCTCGGCAAAGGCGCTGGCATCCTGTTCGACCGAGAACGGTACGGCCTCAGCCATGCCCATGCCGCCCACACGAGAACTCTCGATCACGTAATGCGCCTTGCGCGCATCCACCCAATTTTCAGCACCGGGCTTTTCCCAGCTTGGCGCCTTGCTCATGTCGGACACGTAGATCGCCGCGATGTCACGCGGCTCCTCCGGCAACATCGTGAAGGCAACGGTATCGCGGGCCGACGAGAACCAGATGACCTCCTCGGTTTGCCGCATGATAACCTGCCCCTTCGGTCCATCATGTTCCATGACGTTCATGCCACAATATCGGCCCATGGCTTCGGCCGTCATCGCGGTCGGAGCCGGCATGACCGCATTCTCTTTGGGGCTGCAACCGGCAAGGAAGATGGCGGCCAGAGCCACGGTCGCGAATGTCAGTTTCATGCTTCTCTCCTTGCGAAAACAATATTGGCAATGCCAAGCGGTACGATTGCCCAGAGCAATAGCGCCACGGTCAGAACAGGCGCAGACAGGCTGCTGCAGGCGGCAACGCCGCCCATGCCCGACAATGTGCTGGCTGCGCCCGAACCGAGGTTGAGCAGACGGTAGGCGTCTGTCGGGTTTGCCAAAAGCAGGCCATCCAGCAACAGCGCCGGCACAGCACGTCCTTGCGCCGCGACCAGACCACCGAGCAAAGCCATGTCGTAGATCAACACGAAGAACAGCCATATGCCGACGGCGACACCGCCCGCCGTGCTACGCTCGCGCACCAGCGTGCTGATCAGATAACCGATCGACAGGAAGACCGCACCGAGAAGGATGGAAGCTCCGAGCATGGTGGCGAAGGCACGCCAGCTTGCCGGCGAAATCACGGTTCCGGAGGCGACAAGCGCCACCGCGGCGGCACCAAAGCCGATCAGAGTCGAAAAGGCGAGTATGGAAAGATGACCTAAAAACTTGCCGATCACGATTTCGCTGCGCCCGACCGGATAGCTGAGCAGAAGGATCAGCGTTCCACGCTCGCTTTCGCCCACGATGGCGTCATGCGATAGAAGCAGCGCAATCAGCGGCAGCAGGAAGATGGCAAGGCTGGACAGGCTGACGATCACCACATCCAGCTGGTTCACGCCGACATTACCGGTCGGCGCGCTTCCCAAAAAAGTCAGGGTCAGTGCAAGGCCTGCCAGAAGAAGCGTGGTTGCGAGAACCCAGCGATTGCGCCGCCCTTCCTGAATTTCTTTTCTGGCGACTGTGAGAATATTGTTCATTGAGCCGCCTGCCTTCCCAGAAAATGCGCATAGAGTTCATCAAGCGTCGGCTCGGCAAGCGTCAGGCTTTCGAGAAGCGAAGGCTCTGATGTCATTCTCTTCAAAAGGTCGATCTTGTCGGCAGCGTCGACACTGACCTCCCACGCGCCGCCCGCTTGCCTGCACCATTCGCCAGACCATTGTGGCGAAGCTTCCATATCCGACAGCCTGATGATCACCCTCGTCGGGAGGCTGGCGATATGACGCAGTTCATCGAGCGTACCGTCAGCAATCTTCACGCCCCGGTCGATGATGATCACCCGGTCCGCGCGATTTTCGAGTTCCGTCAGCGCGTGCGACGACAAAAGAACCGTCGCGCCATCTGCCCGAAGTTCGCTGATCAGGTCGTAGAAATTATGCCGCAGCGCCGGGTCCAGACCACTGGTCGGCTCATCCAGCAACAGAACACGTGGCGTTCCGAGCAGCGCCTGCGCAAGCCCCAGACGCTGACGCATGCCCTTCGAATAGGTGCGAACCGGCCGGTCGACGGCCTCCGCAGCCAAGCCGACGCGCTTGAACAGAAGCTCGGCGTTTGAAAACTCGACACGTTTCAGGCGTGCATAAAATGCAAGCGTCTCGCGACCCGTCAAAGCCATGTGGAACGAAACGCTTTCCGGCAAATAACCGACACTTTGGCGAACATGAAAATCGCCGCGAGCCGGATCGCCGCCGAGCATCGTCACTGACCCGCTGGTGGGACGGATGAGCCCGAGCATCAGTTTGATAAGCGTCGTTTTGCCCGCACCGTTGTGGCCGACGAGCGCAATCGTCTCCCCCGCATTCAGCTCGAAGGACACATCTTTTACGGCGGAAACACCGCCATATTGCTTTGAAACATTTGCGGTAATGACCGAGGCTGTCATTGGGTACTCCTCTCGACAGAGGTAGGCGTCATCAGTGGGCGGCTATCGACCACGCCTCCGGGCAACAACGCCGGAAACTGTGCCTGCGCCCAGCGAATGACCTGAACGGCCGGACTGGTCATCAGCAATTTTGCCTGAGGCGCGGTCCACAGAACCTGATCGATCAGGTCGTTTGGCCGATAGGGATTGTCGGCAATACCATCGCCGTTCAGGTCGAAACCGGGATTGTCGCTCCAGTAATTGCCGCGACCTTCATGCGACCAATCAAGATAACGCGTGCCGACATATTTGACCTGATTGAGGTTATTGATGAAGGCATTGCCGCTCATGCTATTGCCTTCGGATCCGGCCGTAAAATGGATACCGATGGCGCAATTCTCGAAATGATTGTCCATGAAGCGGTTGCGGTTGGCGTTGTAGATGAAAACGCATTTTTCCGGTCCAAGGCGTTGTCCGTCAGATTGTTTCGCAGCCTCTTCGGGATCGCTCGCCGGCACGCCGTGTTCGGTCGAACGCGTGCCGCCTGCCGTCCAGCGTTCTTCCGGCTGAAGATGCCCCAGCACCTTGTTGCCGGTGATGACGGAATAATTCGCATAATTCAGCAGCAGACCGTGATCGCGGTCACCATCCGACAGGTTGTTTCGGACGGTCAGCTTGTTGGAGAACATGATCGCATAACCGACAGAATTGCCGATAGACACGTTGTCGCTGATCTCGCTGTCATGCGTGTACATATAATGGATAGCGAAACGCAGATCCCTGAAGCGGTTGCCGTTGAAGACATTGCGCTTGCTGGCATTGGTGGCGATGCCGTCGCGCCCCAGACTGATGTCGTTGCCGTTCACCTTCGCACCGGGGGAATTCCACAAGGAAACACCATTGCCGGTGAGGCTCATGTGAAGAGACGCCGTTCCGGTGATGACATTGTCGCAGACACAGGAATCGTCCGCGCCGAATAGCCAAACGCCATGCAGGTTTCCAACGATCCGGTTTTTCTCGATCATGGCGCGCTTGGCGGTTTCCTCGACAAAGACACCGGAATCCTGCGTATCGAGATCGCTTCCAGAACCACTGATGGTCAGACCGGTGATGACGACATCCGCGGCCTTTATCCTGATGACACTGCCGGTATCGTTGCCGACGATGATCGCACCATCCTTGCCACGCAATGTGATGGGACGATCGATGACGACCGGGCCGCGAAATTCTCCCGGCTCCAGCACCAGCGTATCGCCCGGAGCGGCGGCGTCTATCGCCTGCTGCAATGAGGAGTGGGAGGCGGCGGAGAGGCTGATCGTCTCAGCCCCGGCAAGGCTCGGAATGGTGGCGACGAGCGCCACCATCCACGATATTGCCGCACCGTAACGGTGGATCATGCCTTCTTCGGCTCCACCATCATACGGCCCTTCATCTCCATGTGCATCGCATGGCAGAACCACGAGCAATAGTACCACCATACACCGGGCTTATCGGCCTTGAATGTGACCGACGCGGTAGACTGCGGCGCCACTTCCATGTTGATGCCGTAGTTGATGATGGCAAAGCCGTGGGTCAGGTCTTCCACTTCGTCCACATTGGTGACGTAGACAGTAACCTCATCGCCCTGCTTCACGGTGAAGCTTTCCAGACCGAAAGCCGGGGCGGCCGACGTCATGTAGACGCGGACCTTGTTGCCATCCCGAATGACTTCGCTTTCCAGCAGCAGGTCGATATTGTCGGCCTTTGCCTGAGCGACGGCATCTGCGAAGAACGGGTCTTCGCGGTTCCATACGCTGACAGGGTTGATCTTCGATGCATGCACGATGGCTGCGTCATGCGGTTCGGCGAAGCTCGGGCTATCGTGAACCAGAACCATCTCGTCGCCGGAAATGTCGATCAGCTGATCGTTTTCAGGCTTCAGCGGGCCGACGTTGAGATACCGGTCCTTTGAGAACTTGCTGAGAACGATAAGCCATTTGCCATCGGCCTCCTTGGTCTTGCCCATGGAGGAGTCGAGGTGACCTGGCTGATAGTGAACGTCGAGCTTCTGGCGAACCGGGTTGACCTTCTCACCCTTGAAAGCGCGTTTGGCGTCTTCGATGTTCCACTTCACGACCTGGCTGTCGATGAACAGCGTCGTGTAGGCATTGCCGCGACCGTCATAAGCGGTGTGGAGCGGACCAAGGCCCAGTTCCGGCTCGGCAACGACCGTGTCGCGCGGCTGGATCTTGTCGTCGAAAAGATCGTCGAACTTGCGCGTATCGAAAACCGTCACAGTCGGCGACAGCTTGCCACTGACCGTCAGGTGAATGCCGTCGGGTGCGGAAATGATGCCGTGCGGGCTGTTGGCGACAGGGATGTAGCGGGTGTAACGCGAACCGTGACGGCCATCGAGAACCTTGACGCCGTTGATTTCCTTGAAATCGCCGTTCTTGATGCCTTCCTCGATGCGCGGGATGTTGAAGATGACGATCCAGTCCTGATCCTTCGCCATCATCTGTTCGAGGTTGACGCCTTCCTCGGAATTGTAGCAGGTCGAATAGGCGTATTTGCCGCTATAATCCGTATCGAGGATATCGAGGTTGCCATCGACCATGACCTGCCATGCGACGGTCATTTCCTCGGCATTCACGCCGGTAAAGACGGCATGGTACTGCGAATTGTCATCGAGAATGCTGCCATCGTTCGGAAGCGGCACGCGGTCTTCGCCGTTGCAGAAGACATAGTTGGTCTTCGGGTATTTCTGCAGGCAACGACCGTGAATGGCGTGCGCATTCGGGATCTGCAGGATCTTGTCGGTCTTCATCACGTCAAGACGGATGCGGGCGATACGTGTGTTCGCCTTGTCATTGGCAAACAGGTAACGGCCGTCGAACGTACCGTCCGTATAAGACGGCGTGACGTGGTGCAGGTCGCCATTGAGATAAATCCCGCCCTTGTCGGCCAGATATTCCTTGTTTTCCGGCAGCAGGCCTTCGGTCAAAACCTTGCGGCTTTCGTTAGTCTGTCCCCAGCCGGTGGCGCTGCAACGGTTCAGCACCGGAATGCGCATCAGTTCGCGCATGGACGGCACGCCGACGACACGGACTTCGCCGGTCTGTCCGCTGGAAAAGAATGCGTAATATTCGTCCAGTTCACCCGGCTTGATTTCGTATTTGTTGCCGGATGCCGGCTGCGCAGCGACCTCGGTCGCGGTGCCGCCACTCAGCGTGAGTGCGCCACCCATCGTGGCAGCCCCGGCGGCTGCGGCAAACGCCGTCGAGCCAAGAATTTGACGCCGGTTCAGGCGTATAGGATTTTTCTCACTGGTCATTGTTTCCTCGTTTCCTCTCCTGGTTGGTTGATTAGGCCGGATTTCCCGATGGCTCCCCGCCCTTCTGGATCGGGGCGCCGTTGTGGGTTACGACAGTTCTGGCCGGTGCCTCGCCCCGTGATGCGGGCGATGAAAGGGCCATGAATTTTTCCCTCTTCTTGCGCACCTGGATCATGTGCGGACAGCGCTGGTCGTCGTGGTAAAGCTCCTGGCAATGCATGCAGTAAATGCACTCGTTCACATTGATCTGGCCCTCGGGGTGGATCGCGTTGACGGGACATTCCTTGGCGCACAGGTGGCAGGGAGAACCGCATTCGCCCCAGCGCTTGAGCCATTCGAACATGCGGATCCGGCCGGGAATGGCGAGCGCGGCGCCGAGCGGGCAGAGATAGCGGCAATAAAAACGCTCAACGAACAGCCCGGCGCTCAGCATGGTCAGGGCAAAGATGACGAAGGGCCATTCGCGCGCAAACTTGAGGATGATCGCAGTCTTGAACGGCTCGACCTCGGCAAACATTTCGGCGAGCGCGACGGAATAGAGAGACAATCCGAACAGGCCGAGGAAGATGATGTATTTCACCGGCCACAGCCGCTCATGCAGACCCCATGGCAATTTCAGCTGCGGCACTTTCAGCCATTGCGCGATGTTGTTGGTCAGTTCCTGCAGCGCTCCGAACGGACAGAGCCAACCGCAGAACGGCCCTCTTCCCCAGAACAGAAGACCGGCAGCGACAGCAGCCCACAGAACGAAGATCAGCGGCGCGGAAAGGAAGAATTCCCAATTGAAGCCGGTACGAAGCGAGTTGAAGAAAGTAAGAACGTTGACGACCGACAGCTGTGCATTTGCGTACCAGCCTAGCCAGACCAGCGCGAACAGCAGATAGCCCCGCCGCAGCCACTTGAAGAACACGGGACGCTTCATCAACCAGTCCTGGAAGAAGAAGATCGCGGTCAGGATCAGCAGAGCAACGACCGTGATGCCGATCTTGATACGGTTCATATCCCATATCCGCATCCACAGCGGCACTTCTTCGATGGCGGTCCCTTCAGGGCGGATTTCGGCGGACTGCCCGGCTGACGGATTGACGGGTGCCGGCTGCGCCGCCACGCTTTTCTCGATCTTTTCAACGATCACGTAGCTATCGGGCAGTGCGTATGACAGATGATACGGGATGATCGACTTGTCGCGTCCTTCCGCATTGCGCTGGACCAGCATCTGCAAATCGAACGACTGGGTAACGTCGAACGGAAACTCCTCCGGCACCACGAACAGTGCGATCTCGCGAAGTTTCGGCGCACCTTCGGCTGCCAGCACCGGCACGCGAGTGTGGTTCCTGTCCCGGAAACGGTAACCCTGACCGTCCTGCAACAGTTCGATACGGTCAAAGATACCGCCGCGCACATAGCCTGAGCCCTTGAAGGAATAGGCACCATCACCGGCAACCAGAATGGCCGACTGCCCGGGCTTCAGACGCGCCGCGAGACGCTCGTAGGCAACATCGCCCAGCAACGAGCGGCCGATCGACGGAACACTGGCAGGAGCAAGGTAGAGATCGATGAACCTGTCGTTCGGATCGTGGGTTTCCGGCTTATCGGCGGCAACAGTTTTCCCCGCCTTGCGAAAATCCTCGGAAACCTCACCAACCGTCATGCGCAGGCTGCGTACGGAGCCGTCGCCGATCAAAGTCTGCCAGTCACGGACATCGGATTTCGAGGTATCGAGCTTGCGAATAAATGTCGGTTCGGCTGTGGTGATCGCAACATCGCCGCCGAGCCGGTTGGAGCGGATAAGCTGGACCGCAGCACGCGAAATACTGTCGCCCATCACCAGAACGGTCACTGTCGCGCCACTGACGATATCGACCTGCGGCGGCATTTCGGCGCCGGATGCGACACGCCCGAGATCCTTGTTCAACAAGGCATTCATGGAGGCGACGACTTTCGCCTCGGGAATGCCGATCAGAACGATCGGCTCGTCATGATGAACAAGCTTGAGCCCGCGAATAATGCCCTTCTGGTCGATCCCGACGACGATATGGATGGGCTTGCCCGAATAACCGATGGAACTGGAGAAATCCGAGTTGAGATAGGCAAAGCCTAAAACCTCATCGCCGCGAAGGACAGGAGCGATGGGCGGTTCGCCAACCGGCGCACCAAAATGGTCAGCTCCTTCGAACAGTTCACTCGGCTTCACATCCTCAAGGTAGGTGGGCAAGCGGTTGGCTGCTTGACCGGGCGAAGCCCAGCCAAACATCAGAACGAGACATGCAAAAACCGCCAGCATGAAAGTTCGGATTGAAAGATATTCCAGCGGATTTCGAGACTGCTCGTACATGAGGTTTTTCGCTTCCTCCACGTTGCCATGGTGTCGCGAACGGGTTTAGAGCCGACCTCAAGAAAGAACGTTGATCCAAATCAAGTATTTCATATGCATCTTTTAAGGCGGAAAATACAACGCCTGCGCTTTGTCAAAGCATCGCAAATAACGCCATAAAAACAATGAAGGAATTGCCGTTCATAAACAGCAGAGAATGTTCTAAAAATAGAATATTATGATGCGCCGCCATTACGGACAGACAATCCACCAGATCGACGCGGTGAGCCATCGCGTGCATGATGTCGTCGTAAAGTCAGGCGACTCTCAGAAAATCGAAGTCTTCCGGGCGGGAGATCATATCGGCCAACGTATAGCGATCCAGCACCTGCAAAAAGGCGTGCATGGCTTCCCCCAGGACGCCACGCAACCGACAGATCTGCCCGATTTTACAGCAACCGCGCTCGCTCATGCATTCGACGAGATCGAACCCGTTTTCAGTCGCCCTAACCAGGCTGCCAAGGATAATTTTCTCGGCAGGTTGTGCAAGGCTCAAGCCGCCCGTACGACCGCGCGCGGCCTGCAAAAAGCCTTCCCGCACCAAAAATTGCGCTACCTTCATGAGGTGTGCTCGCGAGATATCATAGGCTTTCGAGGCGTCTTCAATCGTGACGCGCTGCCCCTTGGACACCGCGACAAACATCATCAAACGTAGGCTATAATCCGAAAAAAGCGTAAGTTGCATTGATTTACCCTACCATAGCCGGATGTTTCGGCCAGTCGCCGTCCAAGACTATCCAGAACGAACTTAATGGCGGCATGTCCGCTTGGCATGTCGGCTTGGCATTTCGCCATCTTGTTTGATCTGGCGCATTGAGCGAACGCAAATGCGCCGATAGCTAACGGACCGAACAACCAGACACGGAACGTTATGGACGCTCGGCTGCCCTATATCGAACGCCTGCTGATACGCATTTTATGCGTTATGGCCTTCGTTATGGTCGGCTCTTCACACCGTTTTCCGACTGCGGTCGAGCGGTGGGAGGTTGTCCAAGCTCACCAGAGCGTGCTGCCCGATGGCAGCATTCCGTCACTATGCCTGACCTCCGGGGAAATCCATTCCCACCATGACGGTCACGATCAGCATCAGAACAAGACATCGGCCGGTTGCGAAGCATGCCGTCTCGCTGCGTCCATCCTCCTTCCGCTACCGGCAGACATACCGGGCCTGACAACACGTTTTTACGTGCATGTCGAGCAGATCAGACGCGACAACCTGCCGCCACGCAGGCTTTTTCCGCCGAACAACGGCCCACGCGCGCCACCTTTTCCGATGACTTACACCGGCTGAACGCCTTTTGGCCCGATGGGTCGAAATCAGCCGAAAGACTTTCATATCCTTAGCTGCGGCAGGCGTTCGTTTCCCGTCCAAAGCATTCGGATTTCCTGTCATTATCGGAAAATCATCATGTTCAAATCCGTTCACCGTGCCCTTCGCATGGCGCGCGCTGCTGCATTGTGCACCATCGCCACCGTCGCATTCACCTCCGCCGCACATGCAGAAATCGAGATCACCGACATTCTCGGTCGCAAGATCACGCTCGAAAAACCGGCCGAACAGGTCATGCTCGGTTTTTATTTCGAAGATTACATCGCCATTACAGGTCCGACTGCGATCAACAGGCTGAAGGCCATCTCGCTGAATTACTGGAAGGGTTACCGGCCGCTTCAGTATGAGGCATATCTCAAGATCGCACCTCAGATCGCCGATCTGATAGACATCGGTGACGCCGACGCAGGCACGATGTCGGCAGAAAAGATCATCGCCTCGCAGCCTGATGTCGTTATTCTATCAGCCGGGCAGTATAAACATCTGGGCGCTGCAGCCCAGACAATCGAGCAGGTTGGCATTCCGCTTGTCGTTGTCGATTACAATGCACAGACAGTCGAGAAACATGTTGCCAGCACCTTGATCATCGGTCAGGTCATGGGAGCAGAAGAGCGCGCCGCCAAGCTCGCGCAGCAATACAAAGCTGGCGTTGACGACACTCTTTTGCGCGTGGCCAAGGCCTCGGCAGAGAGAAAGAAAGTCTATGTCGAACTCGGCCAGAAGGGCGCGGCGGAATTTGGAAACACCTATGGCAAAGGCATGTGGGCAGGCGTTTTAGACGCAGCAGGCGGCAACAACATTGCCGAAGGGCAAATTGCCAGCTGGGGACCTCTCAACCCGGAATACGTGCTTTCGGCCAAACCGGACGCCATTTTCATTACCGCTTCGGAATGGGTGAGCCTGCCTGATGCCGTTTTGATGGGGTTCGACATTCCTCGGGAAACCACGAGAAACCGCGCCGCGCCTTTCCTTGAACGCGCCGGCTGGGCCGATATTCCGGCGGTCCGGGAAGGTGAGGTTCACGTGATCTATCACGGCGGCACCAGAACGCTCTACGATTACATATTCCTGCGTTACATCGCAAAGGTTCTGCATCCCGAACTCTTTACCGATGTCGATCCGCAAGCAGAGCTGGATGAGTATTATCGGACTTATCTGCCGGTCACACCGAACGGCACGTTCATGATGAAACTGGGTGCGGACAGATGACTGTGGGCACCGTTACGCATCAATCGGATTTGTATTCGCTTTACAAAAAAGACCTGAGACGGCGGCTTGCGCTGATGGCGGGCTGCGCCATTCTTCTGGTCTTCATCATGGCGGCGGATCTGGTGACAGGTCCCTCGCAATTGACGGCGCCACAGGTTTTCGCAGCACTGGCCGATGGCCCGCAAGGGAGCAACCGGGCCGCAGCCGCCATCATATGGTCGATCCGGTTACCGATGACCTTCATGAGCGCTTTGGTGGGCATGGGGCTCGGCATTTCCGGGCTGCAAATGCAGACCATTCTCGACAATCCCCTCGCCAGCCCATTCACCCTCGGTTTCTCGGCCGCAGCCGGTTTCGGAGCGGCTCTGGCGATCATGTTCGGCGGCATCCTGCCGATCGCAGCCTGGGTCATCGCGCCGGTCTCGGCCTTCGCCATGACCCTTGTCGCCAGTGGGCTGATTTATCTGATAGCCCGCTGGCGCAGTGCCAATGCCGAAATTCTGGTGCTGGCCGGCATCGCGGTCATGTTCATGTTCCAGGCTTGCCAGTCACTGCTGCAATATCTTGCAGAGCCGGAAGTGCTGCAGCAGATCGTCTTCTGGCTGTTCGGCAGCCTGCTCAAATCAAGCTGGACAAGCGTGGCGGTTCTCGCGCTCGTTCTGGCGGCAAGCACTCCGCTTCTGGCGCGCGACGCCTGGAAACTGACGGCCATGCGACTGGGAGACGCGCATGCCACAAGTCTTGGAACGAACATTCACGCATTGCGGCGCCGGACGTTTCTGGTGATCGCCATGCTGACGGCGGCATCCGTGGCCTTTGTCGGGACGATAGGTTTCATCGGATTGATTGCTCCCCATGCCGCACGTGCCATGGTCGGAGAAGACCAGCGCATATTGCTGCCGATGTCGGCGCTGACCGGTGCAATGCTGGTAAGTGCCGCTTCAATTCTGTCCAAACTGCTGGCGCAAGGAGCCGTCATCCCGGTCGGGATCGTGACAGCGGTTGTCGGCGTGCCGGTATTGTTTGCTCTCGTCATGCGCCGCGGCGCGGGAGGATTTCAATGACGCACGATCAAGGTTTGATCCTCCAAAACATATCGGTCGAACGCGGCTCAAAAACGATCGTCCGGAATATTTCCGCCACCTTCCCACGCGGCGAAGTCACTGCGATTTGCGGACCGAACGGTGCGGGAAAATCCACTCTAATGGGGGCAATTGCGGGCATTTTTCCCCATGATGGCGGCTGCTGCTACAAGGGGCGCCAACCGACGAGCGACGAGCTGTCATTCATGCCGCAAGCGCTTGGTCTGCGAGCACAGTTATCGGTTCTCGAAGTGGTGTTGCTTGGAAGGCTGGATCGCCTTGGATGGACCTTGCAGCCTGCCGATATAAGCGCGGCGGAAGCGGCGATGGTCTCTGTTGGCGTACAGGATCTGGCGACCCGTAGGGTCGACACGCTTTCCGGCGGGCAGCAGCAACTTGTGCTACTTGCCCAGCGGCTTATCCGCAAACCTGAAATACTGTTGCTGGATGAACCGACCAGCGCACTCGACCTTCGCAGACAGCTTGTCGTTCTGGACATCTTGAAGACCTACGCACGGACGCATAACGCTGTCGTCGTCATCATCATGCACGATCTTTCACTTGCTGCACGTTATGGCGAATATCTGCTTCTTCTGCAGGATGGCCAATGCGCAGGCAGTGGAGCACCGGCCAATATTCTCGATGAGCGGACAATTCGCAGCGTTTACGGCGTGGATGCGGAAGTGTTGTACACGTCGGAAGGCATACCCGTCATTGCTCCGCTCTGCCCATCGTCTTCGATGCGAAATTTTGTCAGTGTCGGCAGCGAGAGGAAGATGGCATGAAGGTTTAAATTTGCGAATGCAGCAAACGCGTCAGCCCGCCACGCGTCTCCAGGATTTCGAAATCTTCCAGCGGTGGCGGTGGCCTGAAGTGGAATCGAATGATTTCCTGTATGTCGCCATGAAGCCATCGCTCGTATTCGGCGGGCTTCTGCAATATCGGCATTCGCTCGTTAAGCTGTCGGGATTCGCGAAGTGCGTCAGCGCGATCAGTCATCGATATCGTGGACCGTCCACCGTGCGCTCCGGCGCTAACTTGAATAAATTGGCCCGTAGAGGGTTCCCCGGTGTGATCGCGTCAATGATACGCCATCACACTGGGAGACTAAACAGCTAACCTGTGGACCCATTGCGCACCACGCGCCAGTCCGGCCTTCCCAGATTATAGAGCCATGGGTGAACTTCCCGGTCGTTGAAATAGACGACTTCCTCAAGGCGGGGAAACTCGTCGAACTTGCGGGTCACATCGCCCATCCATGCGGTCAGATAAGCATCGCCTCCCTCATAACCGAGCTCCGCCACCCAGACCGGCTTTTCGAAACCCTCGACACGACGGTAGCCGTCGGTCAGCGCCTCCTGAAAGCTGCGGGGCCTGCCATGAGCAATCGTGTCATAAGGCTCCAGACCGAACACCGACAACCCGACATAATCGACATATTCGCTGCCAGGATAATAGCTTTCGAGACCGTCAAGCCCCTTGGGCGACCACATCAGTCGGGCGTTCGGAGCCTCCTGCCTGACGATATCCATCATCCGCCGATAGGCGGTGATGAAGGCATCCGGCGCCCACCCTGACCACGAAAAGCGGCCGTCGCGGTCTTCCATTTCCTGCGCCCAGCGGACGATGACCGGATTTTTCATCTTGCCGACGAGACGGGAAATCTCCCGCATGTTGGCGTCGTAACCGCCGGCGAGAATACGTTCCCGCAACTGACTGGAGGTTAGCCGCCAATCCTTGTCCCACGACCATGGCTCCACCGTAACCAGAAGATCACGGCCTCGTTCGCCCGCATAAATGTCGGCGGCCGGAAGCGAGGACAGGTCCACGTCCTCCCACGGCATGAACAAGGCCTCGGTTTTGACACTGGTCTGCTGGGTGAAATCGCCGTGCGGGTCATAGGCACCGAAGCGCAGACCATCGACATGAACCTGAGGGCGCTTGTCGCGGATGCTGCTGCTCGGACGCGGTAAACCGACGCCCTGACCCAGTGCGAAATGATATGCCCCGGCGAGCACGGTCGCCGTGACGCCCGCGCCGAGGATCTGCCGTCTGCCAATATTTTTCATGACGTATCCTCCTTCTTTCTCTCAGTTGCGATTATCGTTGCGGGAAACAGACGCCTGCCATCGGCGAACCTTGGGCGTCACGGTATCGGCAGCGACCAGCTTGCGGAATTCATCACCCTGGCGGACGCGCGCATGGCGGAACACATACCAGTGGCCGAAGGGATACCGGCGCTGGTAGATCGTATCGCCGACCTTCACATGGCCGAAACAGGTCACGGCGCGCGCGGCACCGTTACTGGCGTGCCATTTGGCAAAGATGCAGAGCTTGCCGTTTTCATCGACGGCCCAGCGCCCCTGACCGACCGAGGATTTTCCGGCCTCACGCGTATAAGCGCTGAACTGGTTGTGGGTGTTTTCGAAACGGCCACCGCCACTGTTCCAGATCCATGTCCTGCCGCCATAAATCGAGGTCAGTTCGGACGCAGTGAGCGGCACGACCGCCGGTCGGGCGACCTTTGGCTGGGCAAAGGCCGGAAGCGGCATCGCCAGGGCCGATAACAACGCGCCGGCCAACGCAAGGTGGTTCATGTATTTCATCATAGTCTCCCTTTTCTCAACGCAAGACATCCGGGTGAGAGACCGGCAATTCAGGTCGTCCGCTCGCCTTTCACCATGGTCGGCGCAAAGCCGTTCCAGCGGAAGCGGAAGGTGGTGATCTTGTTGCGGTTGCCATATCCGGCACCGGCAATCGTGTATCGTGTCTCGGTAAAACTGACGACGCGTTGTCCGAATGACATAGATTCGACGGCGCCTGCCGCCTTGTGACCGAACTGAGCGCCTCCGATAATCACAGCCGCCATTGCGGCACACATGACCGTGGCCACTCCGCGGGAGCGCACCACCGCCGGCATGCCGTTTTCCCGCGCATGCCGCAGCGCGATCAGAACGACAGCTCCTGCATAAACAACCAGATTGATGGCTGCGAACAGATGGAAACCACGCGCCTCGTCTGCTTCTGGCGCAATCCACATGACAAGCGCGGTCACGCCAGCGAGCCCCGCATAGGGAAGCACGACACGTGCAGGCAAAAGCTGGGCCTGCCTGCCTTTCGGGGTAATACGAAAATCGACAAAACTTTTTCCCAGGCAATCCCAGACCGCCATCGATGATCCAGCCAGCGACCACGGCCAACGCACGAACGGAAAAACCATACTCTCCCAACCGAACAGTCTTGCTGAGTGAGGGCGGCAGAAACCTGTCGAACGCCAGAAAATTGTCAAACCGATAACGGATATCGAAAGCGGCAGGAAATGTGCCAGGAAATCGACATAGCTGACTTTGGAAAAGGATTGTCCGCTGGCAAGCGACATCAACGGGATTGAGAATATCAACGCCATGAAGCCGAAATAAAGCGGGTACCAAAGCTGTGCGAAAACGAATTGAAACTTCAGGATTGGCGGCAGTTTGGCAACAAGCGGCGGCGAATACCGCAGTAGCAAAGTCGTCAAGCTACGCGACCATTGGAACTCCTGCACAGCAAGATCCGCGAATGTTGCCGGTCCATCACCATGAGCGATTGCGTCGACCGCGTGAACACCGCGCCAGCCTCCTGCATTCATCATCAGCGTCGTCGAATGGTCTTCCGCCAGCTCCGGCCCGAGACCGCCGATTTCCTTGAGCGCCTTGGTGCGCACGGCGTAATGCGATCCGATACACAATGGAGCCCAACCATTGTTATAACCGATCTGCAATGCGCCATGCATCAAGGCTTCCGCATAGAGCCTGGCGCGTGCCGCCCAGCTTTGCGCCGCATTGGCGTCGCAGATGCTTGGCGCCGAGACATAACCTACTGCCGGATCGGCAAAAGGCCGCATCACCTCCCGTAGATAGGTGGGATCGGGCACATGATCGGCATCGAACTGAGCGACAAAATCGTAACGTTCATAACCGTAATGGTCGTAGAAATAGGCAAGATTGCCTTCCTTGCAGCGCGTCCGGCGCGGCCATTGCGGCTGATGATAGGCAGTGACACCCTTGCGCGTCGAAACCAACACACCATGGTCCCGGCAGAACGCCAGAGTTTCCTCTGAAGGGTCTTCGTCTGCAAGCCAGACGTCGTAGGTCATGCCTTCCTGCGCCAGCATGCCGTAAAGCGTGCGGCGGACCACTTCGAAAGGTTCGGACGGCGCTTTGGTGACGACCATGGCGATACGGCCCTGCGGGAGGCTCGCATCGGCCCGCATCCTCCGTGCCCAAAAGAAGATAGCGATAAAATAGCCGGGAATGAGCGTGACCCAGGCCAGAATGATGGTGACGCTGGCATACGGCAACCATCCGCCGATATGTTCAGGCCGTAGCCACCAGAACCAGAAATACACGAGCGCTCCAAACCAGGTCGCAGCGCCAGCCAGATAAGCAAGCTTTGGCCACCCGGTAAAAACGGGCTCCAGCCTCGATTGGTCCACAACCCGGTGAGCGGTCATTTGACAACCTCCAGACCGAATGTCGGCGCAGCTGTGCGAATGATCGTGTCGATATCGGAAAGCATCGGCACGAAGCCGAGCTTGGTGCATGCCCTGGCGGTATCGGCAAACAGCACCGGCGGATCTCCCGGTCGTCTGTCACTGAACGCCAGCGGCACCGACCGGCCAGTTACCCGCGCAATCGACTGGGCGATATCGAAAATGGACGTGCCCTGCCCCGACCCGAGATTGACCCGCAACGTCTCCCCGCCGGACAGCAGGTGGCGGACAGCAGAGAGATGGGCATCGGCAAGGTCGCTGACATGCACATAGTCGCGAATACAGGTACCGTCAGCCGTTGCATAATCCCGGCCGAAGATATCGAGCCGATCCAGCCGGCCGGTCGCCGCCATCAGCGCCCTCGGGATGAGATGAGTTTCCGGCTCGTGGCGTTCCGACAATTCTCCGGCCGGGTCGGCACCCGCCGCGTTGAAATATCGCAAGGCCACAAAACTCAGCCCGTAGGCTGCGGCATAATCCTCGAGCGCCTGCTCGAAGATCAGTTTTGTACGCCCGTAGGGATTGATCGGTTTCTGGGAACAATCTTCCCGCACAGGAAGCTGCGCGGGCTCGCCATAGGTGGCGCAACTGCTGGAAAACACCAGCCGCTCGATACCGCTCGCAAGGCACGCATCCAGCAGCGTCAGACCGCCGGTGACATTGTTACGATAGTATTTTTTGGGATCGACAACGGACTCACCGACATAGGCGCTGGCCGCGCAATGCACGATGCAATCGGCCTTCGATGCCTTGAACAACCGGCAGAGCCCGTCGAAATCGGCAATATCCAGCTGCGCCAGCGGCCCCCAGCGCACCGCATCGGCATGACCGGTCGAGAGGTTATCGACGGCGATCACCGCCATGCCGGCGTGCGCCAGTGTCTTGCACACATGACTGCCGATAAAACCGGCTCCTCCGGTAACGACGACGGTGGCGGACATCAGGCAACCTCCACCGGAAGACGGGCCTGTTGGGAACGGAGAGCACCGTCGAAATAATTGATCGTGCGCTCCAGACCGGTGCGCAGCGGCACCTGCGGTTGCCAGCCGAGCTGTTCCTTTGCGCGGGAAATGTCGGGGCGGCGTTGCCGCGGGTCATCGACAGCTGCGGCAAGGTGGACGATGCGCGAGCGCGAATTCGTCAGCTCCAGCACCAGTTCAGCCAGCTCGATCATCGGGATTTCGACCGGATTGCCGAGATTGATCGGCCCGACGATATCCTTGCCCGTGCCTGAAAACCGAACGAAGGCTTCGATCAGGTCGTCGACATAACACAGCGAACGTGTCTGGTGGCCGTCGCCATAGATGGTGATGTCCCGGTTCGTCAGTGCTTGGACGATGAAGTTCGAGACAACGCGGCCGTCATCGAGGCGCATGCGCGGGCCATAGGTATTGAAGATACGGCCCACCTTGATGTCCGTGCCATATTTGCGGTGGTAATCGAACAGGAGGGTTTCGGCAGAGCGCTTTCCCTCATCGTAACAGGCGCGTGGGCCGACCGGGTTGACGTTTCCGCAATAGGCTTCCTGCTGCGGATGCTGCAATGGATCGCCATAAACCTCGGATGTCGAGGACTGGACGATGGTGGCGCCGTTGAGGCGTGCGACTTCGAGAGCGTGCAGTGCCCCAAGCACACCGGTCAACAGCGTGCCGACAGGATCGCGCTGGTAATCCGGCGGCGATGCGGGCGAGGCGAAGTTGAAGATCAGCGAAACGTCGGCGTGATAGACATCACGGACGTCCTGCTCGACGACCGTGAAATGCCGCGAGCTTTCCAGATGGGCTATGTTGCTGCGCCTGCCGGTGGAAAAATCATCCAGGCAGACGACGTCGCGGCCATCCTTCAACAGACGTTCGCACAGATGCGAGCCGAGGAATCCCGCGCCGCCTGTCACGAGAACAGGCCGGGAAGATTGAGGCTGCGCCATTTCCATGAGTTTCGAGCTTGTAAGTTTAGGTTTACGCATAACAGTTCCCCTTCCGGCGACCTCAAGCGCGCCGGTTACAATCGCCAGAATTTGGAGGGACAAGCGGGTCTGCGTCGTTTCGCCGGCAAAATACCGAAAGGAAACGGTGGAAAACTTTAACGCCGTCTTAACTACAATTGTGTCCCAAAATATCTTTTCGTCAAATAGAAATACACCGAATTACACCAATTCATCATAGACATAACTAGAATAGCGGAGATGCATAACCCGTTCGGGCGACGCCATTGGCTCATCATCAATCTTGAATAAAGGATTCCATCATATATTCGGCTTAGCTTACCAATAGCCAATCTGAGTCTGGAGATTCTTTGTGAAGATGACAATGCCGGCGATACGCCTTTTCGTCGCTGCAGCATCGCTTGCTGCGCTTGCGTCATGCTCCATGACCGACGCTGACAAGATCAGCTCCAGCGAATGCTGTTCCGTTGGAAAAACAACGGCAGCCATAACGGCAACGAAGACGAAGACCTACGCGTTTGCAACGCCCAAACCGGTTGTGAAAACCCGCCATGACAGCGGATCGAAACCGGCGGTTAGCAATATCAACGCCAGCCAAACGGCGTTTTTGGGTAGCGCGCCCTATATCTGCTCCCCGAGCGGGTTCGGCCGCAAATCAGCTTGCTTCCTGCGCTGACGCGATCAGCACATTAAGGCAAACTGGGGATGCTTTGCAGCCCCGGCAAAATACTGGGATGCGGCCTCCGTGCGGTTTCGCACGTGCATTTTCTTGTAGATATTACGGATATGCGCCTTCACCGTATTCTCGGATAACTTAAGGGTGCCGGCGATATTCTTGTTCTGAGTGCCTTTGCAAACGAGATCGAGGATTTCCTCTTCACGGATCGTCAGACGCGAGCGTCCTGCTTCCTCATCCTCGACAGGCTTTTCACTGCGCAGCCGTCTCGCATTTTCATTTGAGAAACGATCCGGCCGGGCCCGTTGCAGCAGCATGGAGGGGAAATGCTCTCCGCCCTTGGCAAGCAGTTCTATACCAGCCAGGAAAACATCGAGATGCAGGCTCAACGGCAAGACCCCATTGATCCTCTGATTTTCCATCAACTGCTGAAGGATGGGGTGCGCAATTTCTGAACCGCTCACAATGACGCCGATCGAAATTTCAGCGGTCTCGTCCTTGAAATAAGATGCGATCTGCTCGATCCGGGACAGATCCTGATAGTGGACCAGTACAAGCCTGATGTCCTCGACCATATCGGGCGGTATATCTGTCAGTTTTTCGCAGGTGAGTATCTCGTAGTCAGGAAACCGCATGCAGAGGATTTCAGCGAAACACTCCATTAGCAGACCTGCCTGAGCAATCATCGCTACCTTGCGGCGACTACGGGGCAAGCCTGTTCGAGGTAATGTCTCTGTTGTTGCGAAACCTGCCATACGCATCACAAACTCCCACTCAAAACTTGAACGTGTTGTGTTTACTCGGCCGAGATCGCAAATCGCCCCGCCCTTAAGGAATTACTTAATAAGCTTATATGCAAATTTTAACAAAACAATGTCTGAATCGCTCAAATCAAGAAATTAAAATCCTAGATTGTATTTTTATGAGGAATTTCCCCAAACATTGCTCCAGCACACCAATAAATATAAGCGGCAAAATAAGCTTTAAAATAAATATAAGCCGTCATTCAGTTTTTTGATATTTAGTTATATTTCAGAGAACGAAGGATCGAAACAACGTCTCAGGGAACCTGCCTGACGAAATCCACTGAAAGACACGCACATCTTTACCAATCAGCCTTTTGGTTTGGCACGGCCAGGTGCCGCAAAATTCTTCCTGAAAAATCGAGATGCCGCTTCTGTGCGATTACGAACGCGCATCTTTTTGTAGATGTTGCGGATGTGAACTTTCACCGTATTTTCGGACAGCCGAAGTTGATCAGCTATGATCTTGTTCTGAGTGCCGCGACATAGAAGGTCGAGGATCTGGATTTCACGCGTCGTCAGGGCTATTGCGGTGGGGGCGGAGGTAAAGTCGAGTTCCGGCTCATCGTCCGACGGTATGGACTTGTGTCGAACGATTGGCAAATCTCCGCCATCGCGACGCAATCGCTGCAACAGCGCGGAGGGAAAATGCTCTCCTCCCTTTGCAAGAAGCCGTACAGCAGCGAGGAATACGTCTAGACGCAGGTCGAGTGGAACGACACCATCGACACGATCAGTGCCGGCCATCTGATGAAAGATGCCTTCGGCCTCATCTATATTCTCTACCACAATGCCAATCGAATGGTCGGCATCATGCTCGTGCAGGCGCTCCAGCATCTTCCAAATCAGCTGAGGCCCCGGGCGATATATCAGAACAAGTCTGCAATCTTCACTCTCTTCTTCGGTTACGAACGCAACGTCTTCGTGGCGCGTTACATAATGATCCGGGAAGTTTTTGATCAGCACTTCGACCAGACACTCGGTGGTGAGAGTACGCGGCGCGATCATGATGATCGAGTGCTTATGCGTGTTGTTGCTTAAGGGTCGTGAAGACCTATTGTCGAACTCCTGGACCATCAACATACCTGCCCCCTTTGATGTGGCGACTCCTTACAACGCGTTCTCGGGTACTCGGCGTCTGGCCCCACTCATTTTTTGATTATGGTCAACAGTATAAATCGACGGATATCGAAAATAAATCGTCAGTTCGGGTTATAACCCGCGCTAATATTTTGTTTAAATGAGATAAATACAGGCGAACACATAATACCTTGTCCGATTTTCATTCGATCTCAGGTTATTTCAGAGACGTTTTCGTGACATTCTACAGTTCGAAATCATCATTTAATAATCTGTAAAGCATCATTTTCCACCCGATGCCCTGTTCGCCACTGCCGTGAAGGCTAATCCTATTTCGTGTCTTGGATAGCAGCCGCCTTTAGTGTTGTCTGAAGTTGTCGGCGGCACCGGGGATGAAAAAGCAAACCTCCCAGTATCATCGTCAAAACAAACCGAAAATGCAGACAGAAAATCGAAAGTATACACACTTTCGGAAGGGTATCCCCGTGCGTTTTTCGAGGGGTTTTCTTCCGGATCACCGGCAGATGATCAAGTCTATAGTACATCTGCTTCTCGAAAATCGGAACATGCGCAAATGGTCCCATTAAAGATGAGAGGGATCGAGCGCGTTCCAGCGTCTTGGAGGAATACGCATGACCAAAGGTTACGACCCCAAAGGCTCCGATGAGTCCACCGTAGCAGGCGCACTGGCAGACGGTTTTGCCGCCAGCGCAATCAACTCCACCGAAGTCGATGAAGGTTCAACCGGTTATGTCGGCGGCGTTGCCAATGGCGACAACCGCGGCAACACCGATAACAGCGTCGATGTCGACGCCAAGATCGATGTCGAAGCCGGAAACGGCAACAACCGCGAAAACGACTACGACTGGAGCTATGACAGCAAGTCCTACTCCAACACCGAAACCGACATCAAGAACGTCTCGGACGATGACACGAAGACCATCACCTCGACGGACATCAAGTCGGATTACGACTGGAGCTACGACAGCAAGTCGTATTCCAACACCGAAACCGACATCAAGACGGTGACGGAAACCAAGACCGACATCGACACCGACGTCAAGACGATCTCGAGCGATGACGACACGACCACGAATGCCACCAACAGCTTCAATTCTTCGGACACCGATTTTGCGGTTCTGGAAGACGTGAAGGACTTCAGCAATCTGGGTATTGCCGGCGGTGATCTCACCTTCAATCTAGGTGACGATTTCTCGTTCACCCTGGATGTCGACGATATCCTCAATGACTCGCTGAATGGCGGCGGCGGCACCGGCTTTAGTGCCGTGCAGGCCAACCATCTTGCCGACCAGGATTCCGCCTGGGAAATCCGGATGGAGAATGGCGGCGCTCAGAACCACCTCAACGCAAACGCCGGCAACGCCAACGGCGCCGAAGGGATGGAACTGGACGGGAAGACCTGGGACCTCAAGGCCGACGACGATGTGACTGGCACGAGCACAGCAGATGCGTCTGCCATCCTCGCCAACTCGGGCTTCCACTTCGAGTTCGTTCAGGGCGCCAACATGCTCAGCAACGCAATCGACAGCAGCGTCATCGGCGGCAACTCGCACGTCACTGATGTTGGTGAAGATACCGCAGGCTGAGACCTTCTCCACCCAAGGCAAGGAGGACCGCACCGAAGCCCCGTCGGTGCGGTCCCATCCGATGTTCCAAAAATCTGTGACGCATGAAATCGGCCTCTGAGGATCGCCAAGGTCCTCGGCCGGGTTGCGCGTCGCCTGGGCGAGGGAAACGGACATGCATGCGGAAAAACTCTCAGAGATGATCGCGAATTTTATCGGCTTCCTCGACCTCGCGCTCGAAGATGACCGGATGCGCATTCACCTCAGCGGCGGCAAGGTCGAAACGCTGGATGCCCGCCCCCATGGCGATCTGGAATCTCTCGATCCGGGCTTTGCATCCAACCTCGTGCTCGACGACTATGACCCAAGCCTGTTCTACCGGAACGGTATCGTCAAATTTGTCGGCGGCAGTGTGCATCTGCGTATCGACGACCATGATTACGAGTGGGGAGGTTATTGGCGTCCCAGCTTGAGCGGTCCCGGCGACCCGCCCTTCATGAGGCCGGCCCTGCCTTCGATCTCCGAAGATCCCGAACTGAAGGTATTCATGGGACCCGGTTCCATCATTTCGCATATGTCGCAGTTCAACCTGCTTCAGGATGACGATTACCTCAACCTGCTGGATGACCGTTTCGTGCCGCTGGATACCCGGTTCGTAGTCGACAGGCTCAATGAATACACGATAGAGGCCAAACCCTATGTGCCGTTCAGCGGCCTCGACCGCGTCGACACCTATGAGGGACTGACGGCCATCCGCGGACAGATCCGCGATTACGCGCAGAATATAGAAGATAACCACGTCCAGTCGCTGAACGCGGAGGCAGACGTCGACTTCGTGCTGGTCGGCCGCGATATCGAAGGCATTTATGTCAACGGCCAGCGTGTGGAGGAAGCCCCGGACATCGACGACTACATGCCCGACCGTGGCATCGCGGCACCGCCTTCAGAGCCGGAGGAAAGCGATGTTTCTCTATCCTCAAACGATGCGCCTAAGGACCGCCTTGAAGTGGAGGCAGGCGCCAATATTGTCGTGAACGTTGCGGCGGTGACCAATGTCGGCATCATGGCGCCGGTCATGGCCGTGATGGGAGATTACTCTCAGGCAGATATCATCACTCAGTTCACCATTTACAGCGACCACGACGTCATCACCTACCATCCGCTAGGCGGCAACCAGGAACACGATACCCTTCCGGCCACGACGGTCGCCATGAATATCGGCATTTTCGAACGCTCCACCTATGAGATGCCTTCATCCGGCAGCGATGGGACGCATGCTCCGGTATTTCCGACCAATTGGCAGGTCAGCGTAGTCGAAGGCGATGTGTCATTCGTTCAATGGATGGAGCAATACAACTTCATCACCGACAACGACCAGATGGTGATCACCACGACCGGCAACGAAATGTCGGTGATCATCGGCGGCAACACGGTCGTCAACTTCGCCTCCTATCTCGGCATGAGCCTGCAATATGATCTGGTGATTGTCGGCGGCAATGTCCTCGACATGAACATCATCAGCCAGGTGGCGGTGCTCTACGACAATGACTGGATCGTTGGGGCCGGCAGCGCGGGCGCAACCACGGACTACCACACAAGTGGCAACCTGCTGTGGAACAGCGCTTCGATCCACAATGTCGGCCCCAACGACCGCTTCGAAGAGATGCCGGACTACATGGTCAAAACTGTGGAAGCGATCGAGGACCGCGACCCCATGATGCCGGCCGGGCTGGCGACCGACCCCAATTTCGAGGGATTCGCGGGCCTGAAAGTCCTCTACATCACCGGTAATCTTTACGATATCTCGCTGATCAAGCAGGTGAACGTCATCGGCGATGCCGATCATGTCACTGAAGCTGCAAATATGGTGCTGAGCGCCAATCCCGACGCAGAGATCACGGTCGGAACCGGCAGCAATGCCGTCGTTAATCTGGCCAGCATCGTTGATTACGACACATTCGGCGCGACCACCTATGTGGGCGGCAATCTCTATAGCGACGCCATCCTCATCCAGGGCGGGATTATCGACGACGACGATACCCAGCCGCAACCGGTCGAACACCGGCTCGCCAACGAGGTCATCGCGTTTCTCGACGACAATCCGGACACGGCTGACAGCGACGACGCCATCATCAGTTCAGGCAGGGATCTCTCCTGGTCGAACGTGAATCCGGCGGATGTCATGCAGACCGTCCTCCACTAAAACATGCTGAGGGGCCATCATGAACTTCATGACCAAAAAATACGTCATGCCGATGCCTGTTTCATCCGCACCGGCCCAAAACGGCCAACCCGACAATGCAAACGAAGACGATCTGACCGACGCCTGCATCTCCGCCATCGAACAGGCTGTCTCCGACATTCGCAGGCTCGCCGCCGAGGCTCCGCCGCCATTGCAGGAGACGCCGGTTGCGCCGCCGATCGTGGCTGAAATCGAAGTAACTGCCGAAGCTCCTGCGGTGAACGAGCCGCAAGCACGCCTGCCGGAAGACAATGAACTGAAAGCGACACCGGACCTCCATTTCGGCAAGACGATCGAGGGC
>Ga0075364_10000038_pt1 | contig 47063 bp, 41 predicted proteins | sample EndMetdeltDD1764_FD_71517 | JGI IMG/M metagenome (GOLD analysis project Ga0075364, IMG submission 71517) | Populus endosphere microbial communities from Tennessee, USA - Endosphere MetaG P. deltoides DD176-4 | ecosystem: Host-associated > Plants > Roots > Endosphere | place: USA: Tennessee... | reverse complement strand
GTATCTCGGCGTCAGTGCCAAGATGACCGCCGTTTCCCCACAGACACGTATGGCTGAGCTGACCCAGGGGCGTGTCGACATCCTCTCCTCGCTCCTGAGTTACAGCAAGGAACGTGCCGAGCAGGTTGATTTCAGCGGTGCATACATTGCCGAAGACTTCAATTTCGTCGTGCTTGATCAATCCGACATCAAAAGCGTGGCCGATCTTTCCGGCCAGCGTATCGGACTTGTGAAGGGTTCCGTACTGATCCCGCTCACGGAAAAGCGCCTGCCGGACGCGCGCATCCTATCGTTTGAAACAAGCGCAGCATCATTTCTCGCCCTGCAGCAGGGCAAGGTAAAGGCGACCGTCTATCGTTTCTCCGAAGGCAAAGCCGTGCAGCGCAACGCCGGATCGGAAATCAAGGGGCTTCGTTTCCTTGATGAACCTCTTCTCTCCATGCCGTCCGGTTTCGGCTTCCGCAAGGGATCGCCGGAACTGGTTAAACAGGCCAATGCATTCCTTGCCGAACTGGAGACCAATGGCGAGGGCCAGAAGCTCTATGACAAATGGCTCGGCAAGGATTCCGACCTGAAGGCTACCCGCAAGTTCGAGTTCGGCAAGCCGCAAGAAAGCTGGTTCACCAACTGATCTCCGCATACGGCATACGGGTCAATTTTCATGGGTTACCAATTCGACTTTGGTAAGGTCCTTCAGGGTGAGTATCTCGAACTCATCCTGGAGGGGCTCCAGGCCACGATGGTGGTTTTCGTTTTCTCCTGGGTCATCGGTCTGGCTTTGGCGGTTGTTCTGACAGTCGTCCGAGCGATCGAGTTCAAGCCAACGCAGTTTCTGGTCGCGGCCTTTGTCGAGTATCATCGCAACGTGCCAATGCTGATCCAGCTGTTCGTCTGGTATTTCGGCTTTGCGGTCATCCTGCCGGATGCGGTCAACGACTACCTGAACGATGTCGGGGCGGAGATCGGCTACGCCATTGTTGCGCTGGCACTGAACAAGGCCGCCTATATGTCCGAGGATTTCCGCAGCGGCCTGCGGTCGATCCATCCGGCACAGATGGAGGCGGCGCGTTCAATCGGACTTACCTATCTCGGTGCGATGTGCTGGGTGATCCTCCCGCAGGCGTGGCGTCTGGCCCTGCCGGCGCTGCTCGGTCAGACACTCATTCTCTTCAAGGGAACCAGTCTTGCTGCCGCCATCGGCGTTGCCGAGTTGAGCTATCAGGCCCGATATATCGAAGAGCAGTCTTTCCGCATTTTCGAAGCCTACGGCATCGCCACGGCGATCTACATGCTCATCTCGTTTGCGATCATGTGGCTCTCATCGATCCTCTCCAAGCGATATGAGCTGAGGGTGAAGTAATGCTGGAAATCATTCAGGAATATTGGCTTCTGCTGCTGATCGGCGAATATCCGCACGGCAAGCTCGGCGGACTGGCGATGACACTCATCATCTCCTTCGTCAGCCTCATCGTTACGTTTCCATGTGCAGTGCTGATTGCGCTTGCCAGAACCGGCAAGCCGGGCATCATCCAGACCATTGCCAACGGCTTTGTCCACAGTGTTCGCGCCATCCCGCTGCTGATGCTGATCTTCTGGGCGTATTTCGCCGTGCCGATGATCATCGGCTTTCCGATCGACGCAGTCTTCACGCTGATAGTTGCCATCGTTATCTATCAGACGGCCTATCTGGGGGAGATCATTGCAGCGGGTATCACCGGATTGCCGAAGGGGCAGCGGGAGGCCGCAGCCGCTCTTGGTCTCGGCTACATTCCCACCACGTTCAGGGTCATCCTTCCGCAGGCGATCTTTAACGTCATCCCCGGCATCATCAATCAGCTGACGACGATCATCAAGGAGTCCTCGCTCGGCTCGATTATTGCAGTGTCGGAGCTCTCTTACGTCATGCTGCAGGTCAACTCCAACGAAGTGACCAAGCCGCTTCAGATCTTCGGCATTCTGGCTGCGGTCTATTTTGTCCTTTGCTTCGCACTTAGTCAGGCAACGAATTGGCTGGAACGCCGAATTTCGTCGCGCCGAACGGGGCAGGTCGTTGTGGGGGCCGTGGCATGATCGAGTTTCAGAACGTTTCCAAGTGGTTTGGTGCCCTGCAGGTGCTGCGCGACGTCAATGCGACAGTGGCCAAAGGAACCACGACCGTGCTCTGCGGTCCCTCCGGTTCCGGAAAATCGACGCTGATCCGCACTGTCAACCGGCTCGAACCGATCCAGCGAGGCAATATCATCCTCGCCGGGCATGACATCTATGCCAAGGATATCGATGTCAACGTGCTGCGCAGCGGCATCGGTTTTGTGTTTCAGCAGTTCAATCTGTTTCCGCATCTCTCGGTCGTGGAAAACGTCATGCTGCCGCTCTTGCGTATCCGCAGACAGTCACGTGCGGAGGCGCGGCCGGTCGCCATGCAAATGCTGGAGCGGGTTGGACTTGCCGACAAGGCGCACTCTCTTCCGGCCGACATCTCCGGCGGTCAATCGCAGCGTGTTGCGATTGCGCGCTCGCTGATCTTGAAGCCGGAAATTCTCGTTCTCGACGAGCCAACCAGCGCTCTTGACCCTGAAATGGTAGGGGAGGTGCTGAAGCTACTGCGCGAACTATCCGCTGACGGCATTACGATGATGTGCGTAACCCACGAAATGGGGTTCGCGCGGGAGGTAGCGGACCGCATCTGGTTCCTGCGCAATGGCACTTTGACCTTCGATGCCGAACCCACCGAATTCTTCTCGGACGATGCCCATCAGGATGTTCGCAACTTTCTCTCGGCAGTTCGTAAAAATCATTGAAATTACAGGAGGAAAATATGGTCCATATCAAGGATATCCCCACTCGTCCGAACACGTCGGACATTGAGGCGTTGTCGAAATTTTCGCCCGCCACCATTCATGAGGCACAAGGCCGCCGTGGTGCTCTGTCGTCGCGTCTGAAGCCGGTCGACTACCGCATGAAACTCTGCGGTCCGGCTTTTACCGTCAGGTCTTCGCCGCGTGACAACATCATGCTGCAACTGGCGATCAATTACGCCAAGCCGGGTGACATCATTGTTGTCTCCGCTGGCGAATACGAAGAAGCCGGCTCGTTCGGCGATGTGTTGGCGAATGCCTGCCTCGCCAAAGGTATCGGCGGTCTGGTCACCGACACCGGTGTTCGCGATACACTGCAATTGCGCGACCTCGGCTTTCCTGTCTTCTCGCTCAGCACCTGCATCAAGGGCACCGTCAAGGAAACGATCGGGACCACCAACGATAGTGTCATCGTTGGTGGTGAGATCATTAATCCGGGCGACGTGATCGTCGGCGACGCCGATGGTTTGGTTGTCGTGCGGCGGAACGAGGTTGCTGAGGTGGCAAAGCTGTCCCAAGCCCGTGAAGATGCGGAGGCTGGTTACATTGCAGCCTACAAGGCCGGTAAATCCGTAGTCGAGGTCAGTAACCTCGAGCATGTTCTCAAAGCCAAGGGTCTCATCGTCGAGGCTTGATCACCACGAAACCATTGTCGAGACCTGATATGAGCGCAGCACTGAAGAACCTGACCGTTTCCACCACGGACACCGCTGTCGAAATCGTCGGCATGAACAAGTGGTACGGTGATTTCCACGTTCTGCGCGACATCAATCTCAAGGTGATGAAGGGCGAACGCATCGTCATCGCCGGCCCTTCGGGGTCCGGCAAATCGACGATGATCCGCTGCATCAACCGCCTGGAGGAACATCAGTCCGGCAGCATCATGGTCGACAATATCGAGCTCACCAACGATCTGAAAAAGATCGACGAAGTGCGCCGCGAGGTCGGCATGGTGTTCCAGCACTTCAACCTCTTTCCGCATCTGACAATCCTGGAAAACTGCACGCTGGCGCCGATCTGGGTTCGAAAAATGCCCAAGAAGGAAGCGGAGGAAGTGGCGATGCACTACCTCAAGCGCGTCAAAATCCCGGAGCAGGCCCACAAATATCCGGGCCAGCTGTCCGGCGGCCAGCAGCAGCGCGTGGCGATTGCCCGCTCGCTCTGCATGAAACCGAAGATCATGCTGTTCGACGAACCGACTTCAGCGCTCGATCCGGAAATGGTCAAGGAAGTGCTCGACACCATGGTAAGCCTTGCCGAAGAAGGCATGACCATGCTTTGCGTCACCCATGAAATGGGCTTTGCCCGTCAGGTGGCCAACCGCGTGATCTTCATGGACCAGGGCCAGATCGTCGAACAGAATTCCCCGCAGGAATTTTTCGACAATCCGCAACATGAGCGCACTAGGCTGTTTCTCAGCCAGATCCTGCACTGATCTGTCATGCAAAGTCGAAAGACCAGATAGCACGAGCCTGTCGAAATGCCGTTATTGCGGCTCTACCCGCCCGGCGACAACGCATCTTTTGACCGCCGATCATCAACAGGCTTCAAGCCTCGGTTCAGGCCGGTCGCGTCGGATCTGTAAGTCGGACTATTGACCTCCTCCCCGAGCATCCTGAACGGTAGGCCGATGACCGGCCTCCCGATGTCATTGTAGCTTTGCCTTACGGCAGATGGAGGACATGAATACTCGAGCAGGAAATTTTTACTTCAGGGAGACCGTGTGCGCAGCAACATCGGGCAGCACCGGGATTATGCCGCTCTTGGCATACCAGTTCGCAACGGCTCCGATCTGTTCGGCCGCTTCCGCCGAGACACCAGTTGTCGGAACGGCGCCGTTTTCACCAATTCTTGCCCCTAGATCGGCTGGGATATTCATCTCCTTAGCCCAGATTGCGCCGGCCTCTGCCCTATGGGCAAGCGACCAGACGTTTTCCGATTTAATAACGTTGAAAATCAGCTGCAACTGATCCGCCTTGTCTTCGACGAAGGCTTTGCTGGCGACGAGCACGACGGCATTGTCGGACTTGATGGCGGCGCCATCGGCAATTACCTTGCCGTCATAGGCCCGCTCGGCGATGCTGACGAATGGATCCCATGTTGCCCACGCATCCACGTGGCCCTGAGTGAAGCTCGGACCACTGTCGCTTGGGCTGAGATAGACACGCTCGACGCTCTTCGGATCGACGCCATTGGTTTCGAGGCCCTGCATGAGCAGGTATTCGCCGGTTCCGCCGCGGTTGACTGCAACCTTTTTACCAACCAGGTCCTTAATCGTGGAGATCGAGGATCCCTTTTTGGCAATGATGCCTTCAGCGCCGGGTGCCAGCTTCTGATATGCGAAAACGACGAGCGGCACCTTGGCCGCGAGCGCGGCGATCGCCGAAGTTGAACTGCCAGCTGTGATATCGATACTGCCCGCGTTCAGTGCCTCGAAGGCGGGGGCGGCGGCTGGGAAGGGGCCTGCCCATTCCACCTTGATACCCTTTTCAGAGAGTGCCTTTTCCAGCGTGCCGCGGGATTTCGCGAGCGTGAGATCGTTCGGCGCGCGAAGCCAACCGATCCGTACGATGTCCTCGGCTGCCTGAACAGTTGACGCGAAGGCCAGGTGGGCGGTGCAAAAGGCAGCCACGACAAGAAGTGTACGCTTGGTGATCATCGGAGTTCCAATCTGGCTTTTGGTTTAGGCTTGCAAGTTTTCGATGCCGAGTTCCCTCAGGAGTTCGGCCTCAAGACGGCTGGTCCTGACATCTGCTCGCCGTCGCGGGTGACGGATATCCACCCGGATTTCCCTGACGAAACGACCTTGATCGAGGATCAGGATACGGTCGGCGAGTGCCACGGCCTCCCAGATATCGTGAGTGACGAGAAAGATTGCCGGCTGATGTTTGCGCCAAAGATCGAATACGAGGCTGTGCATGCGCAGCCGGGTGAGGGCGTCGAGCGCAGCAAATGGTTCGTCCAGCAAGAGCAGTTCGGGTTCGCGCACCAAAGCTCGCGCGAGAGCCGAACGCTGCGCCTCACCGCCGGACAGCGTTAGCGGCCAGGCATCGGCGCGATGCGAAAGACTGACATCAACGAGTGCCTGTGTCGCAAGCGTTCGCGAATTCGGTCGACGAACGCCGAGTGCCACGTTCTCGATGACTTTTTTCCAAGGTAGCAGGCGCGGCTCCTGAAAAACCACCGAACGGCGAGCGGGTAGAACAAGCCTTTGTGCCGGTGCTGTGTCGAGACCGGCGAGAACGCGCAGCAGGGTGGATTTGCCCGATCCGCTACGTCCTAGCAGAGCAACAAATTCCCCTGGTTCTATCGAAAGGTCGATGTTGTTGAGGATGGCTGGGCCGTCAAATGAACGGTGCAATTGCTTGATGTCCACGAGACTGCTCATGCGATCACCTCGGGACGCCAGCGCAGCAGATATGCTTCGATGATGCGCACGAGACCGTCAGTCAGCAGCCCCATGACGGCGTAGACGAGGAGGCAAACGATGATGACGTCGGTCTGTAGGAAGTCGCGGGCATAGGTGATGATGTAGCCAATACCGCTCGACGCATTGATCTGTTCGCCGACGACGAGGCTGAGCCAGGCGACGCTGAGGCCGTAGCGGACGCCGACAAGCAGCGATGGCAGGGCGCCGGGAATGATGATGTGGCGGATAATGCCGAACGTACCGAGGTTCAGCGTCCGTCCGGCCTCTATCAGTTTCGTGTCTACTCCGAGAATGCCGCCATGCAGGGTGAGGTATATGGGGAAGACCGCGCCGAACGCGACAAGCCCGATTTTGGGAGCTTCGCCGATGCCGAACCAGAGAATGAACAGCGGCAGCAGGCCGAGAAACGGCATGGCTTTCAGCATCTGAATCGGCGGATCGATGACGATGTCACCCATCCGCGACAGGCCGGCTACCAGCGCGAGAATGATTCCAAGGACGAGCGCAATCGAGAAACCCGCCAGCACCCGCAGGAAAGATACGACGAGGCCGTGGCCAAGCTCACCGGATTCAAGCAGGCGTCCGGCAGTCGAGATGATCTCGCTCGGTCCGGCAAGGATGCGCGGCGATAAAAGCCCTATCGTGCTGGCGAACTGCCACAAGAGGACGATGGCAAGCGGCGAGGCCAAGCGCATAGCCGTGTTTGCCAGTCTGCGTCGGTTGCGACGCATTGGTGCCGGGGCGGTGGTCGCATCTTCCGCACGGGTCTGAGCGGTCGAGATGATATCAGCAGTGCCTATCCTCATCCTCGCCACCAATGATGGAAATGATGCACCGGCCCGTGCCCGCCGCCGATCTCCAAGGTCTTTCCCGCGATAAGAGCCTGCTGAAGATAGGCCTTGGCATCGCGCACCGCTTCCTTAAGCGACAGACCGGTGGCGAGACCGGCCGTTATGGCAGCGGCCAGCGTGCAACCGGTCCCATGGTCATTCGTCGTTTCGACGCGGGGGGCCGAAAACTCCATTACCCCCGAATGATCGACAAAAAGATCGATACTGTTGTCTCCACCGCCATGACCGCCCTTGATCAACACGGCATTGGCGCCGGCGCTAAGGAGATACTCGGCTTGGCAAACCCTCTGCGCGCGCGTCTCGGCAAGCGGGGTGGCGGTTAGTAGGGCGGCCTCCGGTAGATTTGGAGTGACAATGGTTGCTCTGGTCACGAGGCCGGCAACGAGCGCATCGACTGCATCCTCGCGCAGCAGTCGGTCGCCAGAGGTTGCTACCATGACAGGATCGAGCACGATCGGACCTTGATATTCAGCCAGTTCGTCGGCAAGCGCGAGGATCGTTTCGGCGCGCGATACCATGCCGATCTTGACTGCGTGGACTGTGATATCGGCAAACACCGCCCGTATCTGCGCCCGGATCGTCTCTAGAGAGATATCCTCCAACGCGGTCACGCCTCGGGTATTTTGTGCAGTCACGGCGGTGATCACGCTGGTGGCATAGACGCCGAGAGCCGAAAACGTCTTGATATCTGCCTGGATGCCGGCACCGCCACCGCTGTCGGAGCCGGCAATTGTCATGGCGGTTGCTGTCATCGTTGTATTCCTCGCAAGGCATCATCGACGGTGCGTCGGAAATCATCGCAGGCGCGGCCAATGTCAGGAGCGCGAAAAATTGCGGAGATGACAGCGATACCGTCTGCACCTGCCGCAATGACATCTGGCACCCGTTCCAGTCCTATCCCCGCGATCGCGCCAACCGGCAGCTTCGGATCGAGAACACGCAATCGCGCCCGCAGCCTGCGAAAACCGTTGAGCCCGACCGGTGGATCGGGGTTGTGTTTCGATAGAGTTTCGAAGACACCACCAATACAGGCATAGCTGGCCGCCCCCCGTCCGGCCCGGTCGGCGTCGGCAGGTGTCTTGACGGTCAGTCCGATAATGGCTGCGGGACCAAGCAGCCGGCGTGCTGTTACATGATCCATATCGTCCGCGCCCAGATGCACGCCATCGGCCCCGGCTGCCATCGCCACATCAACGCGGTCGTTCACAACAAATGGAACGCCTGTGCCAACCAGCGCGTCGCGAAATGCCTTGGCTCGAATGATCATCTCGCGGGTCGAGTTGGTCTTGTCGCGGTACTGGATCAGCGTCGCCCCGTTTCTTGCGGCCAATCCTGCCAGCTTCGCAAGGTCACCGATGTCGGCGAGGCCGGCGTCGACGATCGGGTTCAGTCTAATATCAATCGCCATGCTCAATCCTCGCATCCTTGCGCAATGCCTCCGGGCTGAGAGCTGAAAGGCTATCCAGCAGGGCAACGCCGAAACTGCCGGGCCCGCGCGCGTATTCGGCAGCATGCTCGGCGGCGACGCCTATGACAGCCAGCGCGGCTGCGGCAGCCATGAGCGGGTCTGGCTCAACGGCAAGGAACGCGGCAATCACACCACCGGAAAGGCATCCGGTCCCTGTGACATCAGCCATCCACCGATGGCCGTTATGTATGGTGACGCCACGTTTACCGGCCATAAGTCGGTCTACCGCACCTGTTTCAATCCTGATGACGTCTTCGGCGTCGGAGAGGAGAGCCATCTCGGCCTTGTTGCCGCGAAGCACAGTCGGACGCCGGGCAATCAGCGTTCTGGCAAAGGCCAGCCTCGACGGTGAATAGTCGCAATGGACCGGATCCAGGATCCAGGGCTTGCCCGCATCAATGGCGACGCCGACCGCGATCTCGATCACCTTGCGACGTTCACCGTCAATGGTTCCGAGATTGATTGTGAGAGCATCAGCCTTCGAGACGAAGTCGGCGATTTCGTCAGGAGAAAACGTCATGGAAGGGATAGCGCCTATGACCGTGATGCCGTCGGCAGTAAATTTCTGTACCACCGTATTCATCAGGCAATGGACGCGCGGGCGGCGGGCGCGTACGCGCTCGAGAATGTCCGCTGCTTCAAGTGGTGTCGGGAGTTTCTTCACCACGATCACTTGACCTCCAGTGCGACGTCACCGACTGCAGGTGCCTTTTCGATAAGTCCGCTTTCCTGCATGAAATCGCCAAAACGCTCGTACCGCCCGCGATCAAGTGCGGCGGGCCGTTTGGCAAATCTTGGAAGCGTATCGATAAAGGCTTGCCGGTTCAGCGTATCGTCGAGATTGGGATAAGCTGCAGTGAACACTTTCCAAGCTTCGTCAGGATGGTTCGTCATGAAGATTGCGGCCTTCTCGATCGCGCCGAGAAAGCGTGGCAAACGAGGGTCGCCCGCCAGCGTGTCGCGCGTGACGAAAATCAGCTCGTCGTAAACGGGCACGCCATGCTCTTCGGGGAAAAACGACCGGCCCTGATGGCCTTCGATGCGCATCTGGGTGAGCTCGAAGTTGCGGAAGCCGCCAAGAGTAGCATCAACCTTGCCGCCAATCAGCGATGGAGAGAGTGCAAAGTTGACATTGACCAGCTCGACATCCTTTAGGGTAAGGCCTTCGCCTTCGAGCATTCTTTTCAACATTGCATCCTCGAAACCGGTAACCGAGAACCCGATCTTCTTGCCACGGAGATCCTTCATGCTGTGGATGGGACCATCTGCCATCACGGTGACGGTGTTAAGCGGCGTTTCGACGAGCGTACCGATACGCTTTAGCGGCAAACCCGCGGCATGATCGAGATAGAGGTTTGGCTGATAATGAATGCCGATATCTGCCTGACCTGCTGCCACGAGGCGAGGAACCGACGAGGGATCAGCAGGTGGAACGAGTTCGACATCGAGGCCAGCGGCTTTGAAATAGCCATTTTGTGCGGCAATGACGAGCGGGGCGTGGTCCGGGTTCACGAACCATTCAAGCATGACTGTCAATTTATCGGCAGCATGCGACGCTGAGGTGGTGAAGATTGTGGAGATGGCAATTGCGGTTGCCAGCAAGGTCTGTCTCATTGTGTAGCGCCCTTCCTCAAGATGAAAACTGTGTTTGTGACTTGGCTTCTGCGGCCCAATGCGGATGTCCCTGGACCAGACGATCGAAGATCAGCCGCAGGCTGACGCTAGTCAGGGCAAGGATGGTCATCGCGGCGAACACGGTGTCTGTCTGCATACGTGCATTGGCTTGGACCATGATAAAACCGAGCCCGCCCGAGGCGCCGACCCATTCGCCGATGACGGCGCCAAGCGGCGCCAGAGGTACCGCCACGCGCAAGCCGGATATGAGTGAGGGCAGGGCGAGCGGGACCCGCAGCCGCAGCAATACCTGCCAAGGTGTTGCCGTCGTCAGTGAGGCGGCTTCCAGAAGCACCGCTTCGGTGCGTCTCAAGCCGTCGGCGAACGCAGAGGCTACAGGAAAGAAGATGACGATAGTGGTCATCGCGACTTTCGAGGCCATACCAAAGCCCAGCCAGAGAACCAGCAGCGGCGCGAGCACGAATACGGGAAAGGTCTGCAGGACAAGGATCATTGGCCAGACAAGTCTGCCGGTCCGCGGAAGCGCCATCGCCAGAAAGGCCACCGCCGCACCAAATAGAGTGCCGCAAAGCAGGCCCGCGAAAATTTCCCCGCTTGTGATCAGCGCGTGATGGGCCAGGAACCCGCTCTGGTGCCAAAATGCTTGTACCACGGCGAGCGGCGAGGGCAGGAGATAGCGCGGCGGTGTCAACAGCTCGACTGCCGACTGCCAGATCGCCAGCAGTAGCAAAAGCCCGACGGTCGGGGACCGGAACTGCATTTTATTGGTATGACGTGCAGACAGAGGGCCGGCTTGGTCCTCTGCTGTGTTTTTTACTCAAAACGTAAAACATGGCTGATCTCCTGACAGCGACATCATGGAGACCCAGGTGAGCGAAGATTGAGAAATAGGGGCATGATCGCCCCGTTTTCCGTTCCTACGCCGGCATGACCCGGATCAGGTTCAAGGGTCCGGCTCACCGCCATCTCAGCACCGTACAGTGCTCCCCTCGGAATGGTGCTATAGCTGGACCCGCTAGCTGGATTTGTCAACATGGTTGAAACGAAACTTTGTTCAACTCCGCATGGCCAGCCCAACCGGTATCCCGTCCGGAAGCCATGGCTTGACGAGCACGAGCTCATCGGACAACGAAATGGTTTACTTCGTGGTCTCCAACTCGGTGAACTTTGCCCAATGGAATATCTACGGGCTAGCGGAAACTGGAAAATAGCGGGCACCGGACGCCACACATCGCTGCCAAACACGCTTTTTGGGCAGTGTCGGGCGGCGCTGCCAAAGGCAATCACCTCGCCTATAAAGCAGCAGGCCACTTAGCCAGCATCGTTAGTGCGGTAGAATCCATGAGGCAGCGCCTCGAAAGACACGGCCGCCTCCTTATTGGAGCGGCCGCCGTGTCCTTCTTGCGATGCGGCAAGCTTTTCGCTGTTAGAAGTCGAACGATGCAGAAAGCTTGAATGTTCGGGGAGCGCCTGCGGCAAGGAAGCCGCGAGCCGAGGATGCCCAGTAGTTCTCTCCGAATACGTTTTCGACGTTAGCCCGGATCTCGACGGGCTTTCCGTTCCAGCCGGCCGTCTTGTAACGCGCGCCGAGATCGACACGTGTCCAGCCGTCGACCTTCTGCGTGTTGGCCTGGTCATAGTAGGCACTGCCATTGTAGAGGACGCGACCGGTCAGGGTCAGGTCTTCAACCCAAGGCGTATCATATTCTCCGTATAGGCTGATCGTCGTTCTTGGAACGCCTGGTACGCGATTTCCGTCAAATGTTCCCAAGCGTGTACGCTCCAGCTTGGCATCCATGAACGTGACGCCGCCGAGCAGGCGCAGACCATCAACCGGCTCACCGAACAACGAAAGTTCGATGCCGCGATTGATCTGAAGACCGTCGACCGAAAACGTATTGGAAACCGGGTTTGTGTAAGCGCTTTCCTGCCTGATTTCGAACAGCGCTGCGGTGAATGCAACGGCGCCGAGATCGTATTTGACGCCGATTTCCTTCTGGTCGTGAACGTAGGGAGGGAAGATTTCGTTGGCGTTCGCAGCCGTTGCTGGCGCAATCTCGCCTTCACCTAGCGCCTCAACGTAATTGGCATAAACGGAGAGGCCTTCTGTCAGGCGCAGGTTGGCAGCCACGGCAGGGCTGAATCGCGACTCCTCGTAGAAATAATTACGAACGCCGACCTGACCTCTGTCCGGGCGGGTGTTGAAACCTCTGGAGCGAACCTCCTGATAGCGACCGCCCAATGTCACTTCCAGACGGTCGTCGAAGAAGGAGAGAGTGTCCGAGATCGCCAGGCTGGTGGAAAGCAGATCGGCAAACAAGGGCAGATTGTTCGACCGCGGCAAGGCGCCGATATTTACCGTGCCGTCTGCAAGGTAGCTCGGGTCATAAATATTGGTCGGATAAGCGCCGGGCAGGCCAAGCGCGCCGGGAGCAAAGCCGCCTCGGTAGTTCTCGTTGAGGCTTCTTTGCAAGGAGATGTTGACCTTGTGGCCAACCGGACCGGTATCAAATTCCGACCGCAGGCCGATCTCGCCGGAAAAGCCCTGAATCTGCTGTGGCTGAATGGCAAGTTCCGACGTCGCGTCGCCATTCGAATTCTGGATTGTATAGGATGAGGTCAGGAAATCCTCACGGTAACGGCTGGCGCCACCGGCGGCATAGATCGTCGTATTGTCAAGGATATCGTATTCTATACGAGCAGCCGCCATGTTGTGCGTACTGTCGTGATATTCGAACGGGCTTGCCGTGTTTATCTTACCATCTGGAGCGTCCGGTATGACGATCCCGGTACGGGCCGCATTGAACAAAGATGTCGGCGCGTCGATGTTCTGGGTTGAGTGGTTCAAGTCCAGCGAAGCGCGGACATCTTCTCCCCGATAATCGATCCCGAGCGATGCAACGCCGACCTCGATGTCATTGTGATCCATGCCGGTCTGGCCGAAGCGATAGGAGGCGTTTCCGCGTATGCCCCACTCGCCCGCAGGGCCGAAGCGGCGACCGACATCGGCATGGGTCCACAGCTGGCTGTCGCTCATGTAGGTGGTGGTGAGCCGGGTCAGCGGCTCGTCTGCCGCGCGTTTCGGGATGAGATTGATGGTGCCGCCGACACGCCCGATTCCGCCGTTTACAAAAGCGGTCGGCCCCTTCAGGACCTCGATCCGTTCGATGCTTTCGGCGAAGCTGCGCCTCGGATTGGCGATATAGGGGAGGCCGTCATAAAGGACGTCGAGATTGACCACGGAAAAACCGCGGATGAAGAACGAGTCGCGCTCGCTGTACGTCGGCGCATCCAAACGCACGGACGGATCGTTCTGGGCAATATCCGCAACGGTTTGAGCCTGCTGGTCGCGGATCAGCTTTTCCGTATAGGAGGTGACGCTGAAAGGCGTTTCGAGAACCGAGCGGTTGCCGAGCGCGCCGATGCGGGCACCTTTGGCAACCTGATTTCCCGCATACGCTTCAGAAGGTTGTCCGATCGTGCCTGTTCGCGGCGTTTTTTCGTCCGATGTGCCGGTTACAATAATAGGCTCAAGCGTTGTGGCGGATGTTTCAGACGCGCCGTTTGCCCCTTGCGCATATGCCGAAGCAGACATCGCAAGCAGCGATACTCCCGCCAGAACAGCATAGCTGCGTCCCTTCAATCCGATATAAAAATTGCCCCTCGACATTTCTATTCCCATTCCCCTGCTGCAGTAATCGGTTTGGTGCTGCCAGTTCGACGTCATCGCGTGATGTCGAGCCTGCCGCTTCCGCAGGCGTCATGCCGGCGTTCAGGGTAATGACGATCCGGGCCGAGAATTTTTTCAGCGAGATGCAGAGAATTCTTCGAAAATGCGTAGTAAATCGCCCGATGCTCAGAAACGGTGATTGTCTGCCATGATTAAAAAGCTGCGCGGCGTGGAAAGCCGGCAGTTCTATTCGGTGTCATAGTGTTCATGTGGCGTTATTTTCTGAAAGGCAGCGCGACGGGCTGACCGTCAATCAAGGTAACGGGAATGTCGAAACCGTAGATGGTCTTGAGCGTTTCGGTTGTGACAAGCTCTTTCGGCGAACCGTCGGCAACCACCCGGCCATGCCGCATCGCAATGATACGATCTGAAAAACCGCCACCGTAATTGATATCGTGAAGAACAGCGATAATCGTCTTGTTGCGTTCATCTGCGATCCGCCGAAGCAAACGCATCAGTTCGCGCGAGAAATACATGTCGAGATTGTTCAGAGGTTCATCCAGAAGCAGGTAGTCCGTATCCTGGCAGAAGGCCATTGCAACCAAGGCCCGTTGCCGTTGTCCGCCTGAAAGGGTTTCAAGGAAACGGCCGGACAGATCGGACAGATCGAAAAGCTTCAGCGCCTCGTCGACCATATCGGCGTCCAGCTGTGTCGCATGTCCACGATTATGCGGGAAACGTCCAAAACCCACCAGTTCCTTCACCGTCAGCCGGCTGCCAACCTGATTGTCCTGTCGAAGAATGGCCAGTTTTTTTGCCATCTCACGGCTTGGGGTGGAATTGACCGGCAGGCCGTCGATGTTGATCGAGCCGGTCTGCAATGGCTGCAAGCGGGCAAGCAGGCCCAGAAGCGACGACTTGCCGGCACCGTTCGGGCCGATCAGCGCCGTCATGCCGCCCTTGGGAATGGTGAGCGAGACACTTTTCAGGATTTCCGCTGCGCCGTAATGCAAAGAGACGTTTTCGATACGGATCATGTGCGGCTCCCGCGCCAGAGCAGAATGAGAAAAACCACGCCGCCGGCAAATTCGATGACGACACCGAGGGTGGAGCTGTTGCCCAGCGCGTGCTGGAATAGCGTCTGGCCACCCACCAGCACGATGATCGCCACCAGTGCAGCCGCAGGGATCAGCACCGCATGGCGCCGGGTCTGAACGATCCGTTCTGCAAGCGCCACGAACAGCAATCCAAGGAAGGCAACCGGGCCGACCAGCGCCGTGGATACCGCCACGAGTGCGCAGACCAGAAGAAGACATGCGATCTGGGTCTTTTGCCATTCTATGCCAAGGCCGATTGCCGTGTCGCGGCCAAGGGCGACGATGTCGAGGATATGACGGGATCGCCAGATGCCGATCAGCGCTGCCGACGTCAGCACCGATGCAATAGCGAGGAGATCTGTCTCGACATCGTTGAAATTGACGAAGCTGCCGCCTTGCACGACGGCAAAATCGTTGGGATCGATCAGACGGGCGAGAAGCGAATGCAGGCTGCGAAACAGCACGCCGACCACCACACCGCACAGCAGCATCAGTCCCGTATCCCATCGGGAACGCAGCATTGGTAGAATGAGGCCGCATGTCAGCGTCATCAGCAGCATGATCTCGCCGAAAAATTTCAGCCGTGCGTCCAGCGTCGCATAGGCCAATCCACCGAAAAGGAAGACCAGCAGAATTTGGCCGAACACATAAAGCGCGTCGATCCCCATGATCGAGGGGGTCAATATGCGGTTTGCCGTGACGGTCTGGAACACGACGGTGGAAATGGCGATGGCAATGCCAACCTCGATCAGCGCTGCAAGTCTGGTCAGGCGCAATTCAAGCACGAAGGCGAGGTTGCCGCGCAGGCCAAGCGTCAGGAAGCAGATGATGCAGGCAAGCGCCGCCAATGAGAGGATGATCAGGCCACGGTTATGCATCGGCACGCCGGGCAAACAAGAGAAACAGAAAGAGGATGGCGCCGACCACGCCCATCACGGTGCCGACCGGAATCTCATAGGGGAAGCGGATCAGCCGTCCCAGGATATCGCACGCGAGAACGAGGATCGCCCCCAGGAGCGCGGTTACCGGAAGTGTGGCGCGCATGTTGTCGCCCATCAGCCGAGAAACGAGGTTGGGTACCACCAGCCCGACGAAAGGAATGATGCCGATAACCACGACGGTGACGGCGGAAATGGCGGCAATAATCACGAGGCCGATCTGCAGCATGCGCTGGTAATCGATGCCCAGCCCGATGCTGGTTTCACGCCCGAGCGCCATGATCGTCAACCGGTCGGCAATCAGCCATGCCAAGGCTACAAGAATAGCGCCAAGCCAAAGCAATTCGTAACGGCCACGCAGAACACCGGAAAAATCGCCGTTGCTCCACACGGACAGATATTGCAGCAGATCGGCCTGCCAGGCGATAAAAGTCGCGGCAGCACCGATGACACCGCCATAAACAAGACCAAATAGCGGTACGAGATAGGGCTGTGTTGGTGGCAGCCGGTGCGCAGTCATCAGAAACAGGCTGGTTCCCACAAGCGCGGCAAAGCTTGCAGCAATCGCCTTCCAGCCCAATGCCGCCGCCGGCCACAGGATCGTCACCAGAAGAATACCGAGTTCCGCCGATTGCGCGGTGCCGGCTGTTGCAGGCTCGACGAAACGGTTGCGTGCGATTGCCTGCATGATCAGCCCCGCAATCGCCAATCCTGCCCCTGCAAGCACGGCCGCCAGCGTGCGCGGCAGCCGGCTGATTGCCAACAGCTCGGCGCCGGCCGAACCCTGCCACAGGTCGCTGATCGAGGCATCGCCTGCTCCGACACCGAGACTGATCAAACACAGAAAGGCGAGCATGAAGCTCGCCGATACAGGCAATGTCTTTGGATGGCGGTGAGCGGGGTTAATCATTTTACTGCGGAGAATGCGTCCCGGACAGTGGAAAGGACCCGTTGCGTCGCCTGAATGCCGCCTGCCGCGATGTAGAAATCAGCCGCCGGGAGATAGATAACCTGCCCTTTTTTCCAGGCCGTTGTGCCGGCGACCAGTTCATTTTCCAGTGTGGCGCGAGCGCCTTGTTCACCGGACCCGATTGCAGCGGCACGATCGACGACCAGCAGCCAATCCGGGTTGGCCTTGCGAATGAACTCAAAGGAAATTGCTTCGCCATGCGTTGCCGCCTGCATGTCCGGCACCGCCGGTGGCAGGGCCAGTGTGGCATGCACCCAGCCGAAACGGGAGCCGGGGCCATAGGCTGTCACCTTTGGTCCATTGGTCATGATGATCAGACCGGTGCCCTTGCCGGCAACGGCAGCACGGGCCGTTTCGATCACCTTGTCCAGTTCGGCGGAAATCACGTCGGCTTCAGCTGTCTTGCCGAACAAAGCGCCGTAATCGACAAGACGCTGTTTTGCCTGCTCCACCAGGTCATCGCCATCCATTGTCATGTCAATGCTGGTTGCCACACGCGATGTGGAATCGAGCTTTGGTGAAGATCGGCCTCCAAGCACGATGAGATCGGGGCCCAGAGCGCTCAGTGCTTCGAGATCCGGTTCGAAAATATTGCCGACCGCTTCCGCGCCGGATTTAAGATGCTCGAGTTGTGGCAGATAAAGTTTTTCCGGCACGCCGGCGGGTTTGATGCCGAGGCTGTCGAGCGTATCGAGTGCGGCCAGATCGAACACCGCAACACGTTCCGGCGGCTTGGGAATGTCGACAGGTCCTCGCGCAGTGGTGATTTCAGCGGCATACGCGAAGGTCGTGAAAAGGCTGATGAGAAGAGATATGGAGAAAAGCCGCATGATGTCAGCCCCCGATCTTGGTCGAGTCGAGGCTGGCCTCTAACGCCGGTCGCTGCCAGTTAAAGGGCTGCAATTCTTCACGAAAAGCAAAACGCAGGAGATGGCTTTCGATCACCTGTTGCGTTTCCTCCAACTGGTATTCATCCGGTGCTGTTACCCGGATCCGCATGGTGGTTTCGTCCGCATCCATGATCGCCGTGCCGCAGATAAAACGGCATTCGCCATGACCTTCCGCATGGGAAACATCCACCTTGTGGGCAAAATGCTTGCAAAGTTGAGCAATGTATTTTCCTGCATGATGGGTAGAAAGCGTGGCTGTCGTTTCGATCATCTTCTTCTCCTGTTGCGCTGCCGGCTTTGGTCGGCGCTGCTTTACTCTTCCCGTCAGAATGTTGCCTTGGCTGTGATCAGGAAACTGCGGCCCGGCTCGAACAAGGGCCTGACATTTCCGAATTCCTGGCCGTAGGTGGCGCGGTCCGAATAACTCTCGTCGAAGAGGTTCTTCACCTCGGCGCGGAAGGTGACGTGCGACATCTGCTCCGGTTTCCATTCAGCGAAGACGTTGACGACTTCGTAGGCCTTGTAGGGCGCGGTGCCGGAAACGACATGGTCGTATTCGGGCGCAATTTCGATGTCGCCGCCGATTTTCAGGTTCCATTCCTCGAATGTGTGTACGGCGGTTACAGTAATGATGTCTCCAACCGGCGTGGCGAGATAGTTGCCACTGTCGGAATTGGCCGGCAGGCCATCGACGTCCACATCGATATGGACATACTTCATCTTCACGTATCCTGTTGCCCACTCGTAGCCGATGCCGATCTCGAAGCCTTGGGAAACGAGATCACGCGCCCGCAACGCCGGTAAAGCGCCGGGATAGGGGGCAGGCACGGTCGAACTGTAGCGGTAGAAAGGCGTGCGGGCGTTATCGATTTCGGTACGAAAAAGCGCTCCCTCCGCGGTGAAGCCTTCATGTTTTGCCTGTAGCCCGATCATATAGTTGTTGGCCGTTACAGGCTGAGGCCCGTCAGGTCCGTAATCCCATGCGGGATTGATGACAAAATTTTCCGTCAGCGGCACACCTGCCCAGACGTGCGAGAAACCGGCTTTTGCGGTCACTATATCGGTCAGGGCGTATTCGCCGGAAATGTTGGTGCTGATGCCGCCATCGCTGAAATGCTGATCGTTTACGCCCGTGAACCATTGGTGGTCCGCACGTGCGCCGAAAGACAGACGTGCCCGCTCAAAGGGTTCAAGACGAGTCTGCGCATAAAGCCCGATGTTGCGTGCTCTTTCACTGCCGGCATCGACAGGATCATCCAGTTCTGCGCGGTCAGCGTAGAAATCGGCGCCGGTGACCAGATTGCCGATATCCAACGAAAATGTGTTCTCGAACTTTCCGTTCAACGTCGAGGTCGTTCCGGTGTCATCGTAGCGATAGCCGGACGCGTCATAAATGCCGACCCTTACCTTGGTCGATCCGTAAGCGAGCTTGAAGGTCGGATTCCACCAGCCTTCGGGAGTCTCATCTCTGTAGGTAAACGCCGTGTTTTGTCGTTCCAGACGATAGTTGCGAGTTTCCGGCTCCTTCCAGGGGCGGCCGGGATCGACATTGCCTGCATTGGCGCGATAGGGGCGCTCGGCGTCATCGACGATGCGGTCATGGCTGATTTCGAACCGGTCACCATTGTCGAATTCGTACCCGATCTTGCCGAGACCGCTCAGCAGGTTTGTTTCTGTTCCCGCCACAACGTTGCCGTCGCTGTCATGGAACTCGTTGCCCTTGCCGAAGGTAAAGTAACCGAGGAAATCCAGACCGTCTTTCCGGCCGTAGGCTGACAGACCGGTCACGGATGTATTGCTGTTGAAATTATAGGTGGAGGTGACGAAACCACCCAAGGATTTGCCGCTGGCCAGAAGATCTCTGGCATCCTTCGTTTCGTAGTTTATCGCACCTGCCAATGCTCCCGGGCCGGCGTCCGCAGGGGCGATACCGGAATCCACCTCTATTGCTTTCAGGAACGATGGATCGATCAGGTTGGTGGCGTTGTGGTGGAACACCTTGTTGTTCTGGCGGGCACCATCGATGCTGACCGCGAGATTGGTTTCCTCGACACCTCTTACATATACCTTCTGTGACATGGGCAACGAGCTGCCGACCTGTATGCCTGCCTCTTCGCGAAACACGTCGGCAATACTTGCCGGGTTGAGCCTATCAAGTTGCTCGGTATCAATCACGGTTTCATTGACATCATCCTGGCCGACGGATTGTCCCTCGACGGTGATGGGCGCAAGGATCGTGCCGTCCTCGCCGTCAGCCACGAGAGGTGTCGCCGCTGAGAAGCCGATGACCGCGGTACCGTTGGATATGCTGTAAGGAATCCCTGTTCCTTCCAGAAGATGGGCGAGCGCTGCTTGCTGGGAGAGGTTGCCGGACACTGCTTGCGACCTTACCCCCTCGGACATTGCAGCCGCAGCCGAGACCTGCAGGCCGGATTGTCTGCCATAGACGTTGAGCGCGGATGCAAGCGGTTGAGCCGGAATGTGGAAGCTGCGCTGCGCGCTTTGCGCCAATACAAGCGGGGCCTGCATCAACAGGATGGCGCTACCCGCGGCAGATGCCAAAAGTCTGACTGCGAGAATTTTTCTCTTGTTCGACTTTAGCCACCGTTCCCCGCTTACATGAAGCGTCATGCCGCGCCTTCTCCCCAATAAGCCTGCTCTGCATCCGACGCCCGCATCAGTGTAATGACGATCGACGCGCGTGGATTTTTCATGCGGCGCGAAAAAAAACGCCGAAAATTATCTGGATCAGAAAAACGACAGGACGCGCAGGTAGGGCGACACGTTGTGCACCTTGGCGCCATAAGGGCTGACAAGCGCTTCCAGCGCCCGGTCAGGGTTTGAAAGATCATAAAGACCGGTGACGCGACGCGTGCCAAGCTCGCCGCCGGCAACAGTGATCCATGACGGGTGATAACGCTGCAACTCGGCCACCACGGACGAAATCGGCATGTCCTGGACGAACAATTTGCCATCGCGCCAGGATGCAATCGCAGCCACATCCACGGTGCCTCGCGACAGCTGACCGCTATCGCGATCAAGGCTGACGAACTCTCCGGGCCGAAGCTTCATTGTCGAACCTGTTTGAGGTGCCGAAAGATCGACTGCGCCATGCGCCAGTTGCACCGTCGCGAGTTGCTGCGTGACTTTAACGTCGAAAGCGGTGCCGACCACGGTGATATCGAGCTCACCTCCGGCGTCTACGGTGAACGGACGGTTCGAATCCGGTAGGACATCGAAAAATGCTTCGCCCGAAAGCAGCTTTACCCGACGTGCGTTGCCTGAAAAATCGACGGCGATGGCGCTGGCTGCGCCAAGGTTCACGGCCGAGCCGTCTTCAAGCGTTATTTGGCGGGTTTGTGCCGTTGTGGTCAGATAATCCGCCTGTGTCTGCATCACGATCGTCGGCCCGGCCACGATCGCGATAAGACAGGCGGCAAGAGCGGCTAAACCGATACCGATCGCCTTGCGTCTCCCGAAACCGCGCAGCCTGACAGCCGAAATACGGCGCGGGCTTTGCCATGCCGGCATGTTGACCGGAACGGTTTCTCCCATCACTTCCCAGGTGCGACAGGCTTTTTGCCAGGCCTGCTGATGCGGCGGCGAACGGCGGATCCACGCGGCAAAGGCCAGCTCGTCACTTTTCGAGCGCGAAGGTTCCTGCAGGCGAAGGAACCAGTCCATCGCTTCTTCGAGCAGTTCTTCATTTGTGTCTTCGTGCCGTGTCACGTCATACCCGCTTCGGATTTTTGAAAATGACTTACTCGAATTTGCTTGTCAGTAGTATAAACGATTGAAGCGGGACTATTTTTCGTTTTTGCTAATTGCTCAGGCATTTTTTCTGTCAAGCGCAATGGCGATCTTCACCATCGCGGTTTTTACATGTCGATGGGCGGTCGCAACCGAGATCCCCAGATGCTCCGCCACCACTTCCAGCGTGCAGCCGCCATGCCGATGCATTTCCACGGCGATCTGAACATCCTGCGGCATGGTAGCGAGCACCTGCTGGGCTATACGGACTTCGTCACAGAACATGGTTGTCTGCTCTGGGGTTTCGCTGGTGCGAGGAACGATCCAGAAAGGTGGATCGTCATTTTGGGCGCGTTGTTCGATCTTTCGACGCTTGACCGTGTCGAGTGAAAGATTTCGGACGATGCGATAAAGATAGGCAAGGCCTTGACGCGCCGTCTGTGTCGGCAGGTTGCCGAGACCGAAACGCAGATAGGCTTCCTGCACGATGTCCTCGGCGGCATCCCGAGATCCGAGAATGCGCGCCGAATAGCTGATCAATGCCGGACGATGCCCCATGAACAGGGGATCGGCCTCAAGGCTCATGTCCAGTTGCTGCTTTGCTTGTCGTTCTTGCACGCTGTCTTCCGATAGGTGGTCGATTGACGAAAAGGTTGCTCACACGTCCATGAACGGATCGCGGAACATGTCTCTAACAGCAGAAACATGATTTATAAAGTCATATTTTGTGAGTTTATGGTGCCGCGTGTGAAAAACGTATCTCCTTTGGAAATCGATGAGCATTTTCAAAGCCAAATTGCCTGTGAAGCGCCTCGCAATCTCGACTGAGGATATGGAAGGCGTCATTGCCGAACCATTCCAACGAGACATCCGCTGTCGCCATTGCGCGGATGTCGGCCATGATATCCACGTAATCGACTGCACCTTCGAACAGCGGTGTCAGACCGGTGCGGTCTCCGGCGGCAGAATAGACATTGCCTGGGCTGAAAACGTGCAGGTGGCGCCGGTCTGAAATGTTCTTCAGGTGATAATGCCGGATATGTTCGTGGATCGCCCGATGCAGCGTAACCGGGTCATCACCGGCCTCCCAGACATGCAGGACATCGAAGTTGATCGCCAGCGCCGGATGGTTGACCTCTTCGATCAGCCGGATCGTCGAGGCGGCGGTGTCGGCCAGCGTGTTCGGATGGGTTTCTGCCAGAAGTTCGATCCCGTAACTTTCGACAATTGCCGCCACTTCCCGCAGGCGCGTCACCAGATGCAGGCGTTCTTCGGAGGTCGTCTCGGCGCTTGCGTTGCCGCCGGCAAAGGTGCGGATTTTTTGCGCCTTCCAGCGCCGCGCCAACCGGCATAGCTCCACAGTCTTGCGGCGCAGAACCTCGTCATCGCCTTCGAGCGGCAGGTAATCGCTGATCATGGGGATAGTCAGGTCGTAATGCGCCAGCCAATCCGCGCCCTTGTCCATCTGCGGTGCAAGGTTGCGGGCATGCGCGCCCCAGAGCTCGATGCCGTCAAAACCACTCTCACGCGCAAAATTGGCGATCTCGGCAAGCGAAATCAGCTGATGCCGGAAGGTGATCGTGCAAAGCGAAATGTTCATCCTGCAAGCCTCCGCAAATCGGGTTGCGAAATTGCGCAATTCTCTGCGCACCATTGCGCAAAAACCTCGCCGAGCCGGTCCTTGAGCTTTTTCTCGATGCGGTCCGCGTCGTCCAGCTGTGCAAATACCGCTGGTGCATGGGCGGCATCTTTCGTCTGCGAGAGCTTCATGCAGGTGTAATGCAGATTCTTGAGCGATTGCACGAGCGCCTCGATCTCCTCGCACCAGATCTCGAATTCGCTGGAGGGCAGTTTCAGCGCGCGCCAGAAGAAGGCAAAGCCGTGCTCATAGGCATATTTGCGGATAGTCAGTACAGGCAGTTCGCGAACGGCCAGCTCGAGATCGGTCAGTGACAGGCCACCCGTGCCCGCCAGATGTGCGGTCACGATGCTGCGCACGGCATCGGCAATCGGGTTGCGGTTCGCAATGAAGCAAGCCTCGAAATAGACTTTCAGGTTTTCCGGATCCGGTGTCTGCGCTTCGGCAATATTGAAGGCATAACCGCCGCCGACCGTCGGCTGCATGATGGCGTGGATGACCTTTTCGCGCTCCATCACGCCTTCCCAACGATAATCGGGATCGTGCACGAACCATGTCTGCGGATCGCCAGCTTCCTGCAACATCAGGTAATGCGGGAAGGGGTTCTGGTTGAACTTGTTCTCGCGCTCCGGCATGTGGAACATGTCGAGCATCACCATCACGGAATCCGTTTCGGTGCGGTCGCGCACCAGATCGGTCATGACAGCCAGATTGTCCCTCTGGCTCAAGGCCGGATCATACCATTCATGCACGGTCACACCGTAGAGCCGTTCGAACCATGAACGGAAAAACTCCCGGCTGATGTCGTTGGCATGGTACCGCAACTGGTATCGCTCGCTGACGGCGAATTTCGCGTCCCATACGCCAAAATAGAACGGTCGCTGGTCGAGGCCACGTTTTTTCAGTCCATCGCACACGCAGCTGACGAAGCAATGGACCTTGATGTCGTAATATGCTTCGCCATGCACACCTTCATCCGTATCGCCGCCCGTCATCGGGAAACCTGGCACCGGCAGTGCAGACGTTTTGGGTAGATAGAGACCAACCAGATCGTCGACCGTCTGAATACCATCGCCGGAAATCGCTTCTTCCGGCATGGCGAGATTGAATTCCAGTTCGAGATTCAGAAACACCTGCAGGATCAGCACGGAGTCGAGATAGAGATCCTCGTTCAGTCGTGCCGCGCGGGCAAATCCCTGCATATGTGGATGCGCCATATGCTGAGTGAGGACGGTTTCGATGGCAGAGAGAATTTCGTCGCGGGTCATGAGGCCACTCCGGTCTGTTCTGGAAGGAAGGCGCCGGCCGAATGGCGCTCGGCAACGTCGCGGCGGCTGATCTTGCCATTTGCCTGACGTGGGATTTCCGTCACCTGGATCATTTCCGACGGCAGTTGATGGCTGGCGAGCTGGCGGCTCAGCCATTCCCGTAGTGCACCTGTAGAAACCGGCCGTTCGGCGCTGAAAAGCAAGGCTACGCGCTCGCCGGCGAACCGATCGCTTTTGCGAAAGGCGACGGCATCGGTGATGCCGGGCATCGCGGTAACCGCATCCTCGACATCCTTGGGATAGACGTTGAGGCCGGCGACATTGATCATGTCATCCATGCGCGACACGAAGACCAGCATGCCATCGACACGACGATAACCGAGATCGCGGGTATGGATCGGCAGACTGCCGTCCTTGACGATGACGATCTCGGCTGCACTTCCCAGATCGCTGCCGGTTTCCGCAATGGCGTGCGGCAGAATATATCCCATATCGTTGGCGGCGGTGAGATCGGGATTGATGGCAACGCAGCCGGCTTCCGAGCAGCCATATTGTTGGAAGAGGTGATCGCATTTTTCGCGAATACGCACGAACCAAGGTTCCGGCAGGAGCGTGCCGGATGTCATGGCTGCGTGCATTCTCTCGCCAGCTGGCAGAAGCTGCGCCAGCATGTGCAGGATGGCAGGGGAGGTGTAGAGCAACGGTTGTTCGCTCTCGCGCATCACTTTCAGAATGTGTTTGGGATTGGCTGTGTCGACGATATGCGGTGTCACACCGCGATGCAGGCCGACCAGAATGCCGCAGATCAGCCCGTAGGAATGGGTAGTCGGGCAGGCGACGATCGGTGTCATGGTTTCAGGCAGGGTGAAGGTTGCAACATAGCTGGCGATTTCGGCCTCGATGTTCTGCCATGTGCGGGCGATCAGTTTTGGCGCACCGGTCGTGCCCGAACTCATTTGCAGCAACTCGCCGTCTTGGCTTTTCGTGGCGCTGTCCGGCAGGACCTCACCGGCAAAACTGTTGTAGAACAGCCGTTCACAGCCTGCGTGTACGGCCAGCTTTCTTGCCGCCGCGTAAGGCGTGCCCGGATGGATCGGCAACACGCTGGCGCCGGCATCACGGATCGCAAAAAACAATGCCAGCCATTCGGCGGTATCGGCAAAACACACGGCATAACGAATGCCTGCGGAGAGGCCGGTCAGTTCCGCCAATTCGGCGGATCGCTTTGCGAAATGGGATTTGTCGTAAAACTGGTCGCCAATCCTGATCATGGCATGATCCTCCGTTCGGCCACGGCTTTCGAAAAGACGTTCGGCGCGGTGTGGTGATATTCCGGCTCGCGGGCGAGCAGTTTTCGGGTGAGGAGCGATTCCGTCAGCACGTCCGGCTGGTCGTAACCGAGTGCCGCCATCCGCGCGGAGGCATCATGCTCTGTCGCATAGGTGGAGAGGATGGTTTCCACCCGCTTCCAGAAATTTTGCTCCGGCATCTGATAGGCATGGTCGAACAGATGCGCGATCTCTGCGAGATTGTAGACGAACAGCGTATCTGCCACGAGTTCGCGCAGGCTATCGAGATTGTCCGTCCAGTAATATTGGTCCGGCGCGGCTTCGCGGTAACGCGCATCGAGCGACAGGAAATCCGGTGCCGCATCGGGATCGCGCAGGAAGGTCGGGCAGAACTCCACGCTTTCGTGGAAATCCCGCAGGACCAACCGCACCGGCCAGCCGTCACGATGCACCAGCAGCATGTTCTGTCCATGCGCCTCGACTGCCAGTCCGTGATGAACCAACAGGTGCCAGACCGGCAGCACGGTGATCTCCAATAACCGGTTCAGCCAAGGCATAAGGCCGTATTGCTCGATCCACGGCTGAACAAAAGGTTTTTGGTCCGCCTCCAGCATCATCAGTGCGTTGAAGGGAATGACCTCTTCGCCAGGACGCAGACCGGTGCGGGCGCTTTCACGCCAGATGGCGCCGATCTGCCCCGCAAGCTCGCCGTCATGCTCTGCCAGCACGCCGGCATATTCCTTGAGGATTGCCAGCGGATAACGGTCGGAAAATGCCGGATCACTATCCACCATGCCGGTTATCCACGTCGACAGGACCGGCGCAGTGCAGACCGAATGCGGATCGAGAATGCGGCGCGACGAGGTGTTGACGACATCGAGCGGCAGCTTGATGCTGGCTGTCCAAGGGCGATCAAGATTGTGCAGCGTGCGCAAGGATTGGCTGGCAATGTAACGATCACCGAGCTGACCCAGCCCATGCAGCCTGCCGGTGGCGATGAGGTCGCGGCCAGCACCGTCCTTCAGCCGCCGCCACTGCCATGGATGCATGGGAACAAGCGCAAATTTCTGCCAGCTCAGGCCGCGTGCATGCCGGGCGGCATCGATCTCGTTCCAGACCTCTTGATCGAGTTCACGCCGCCAGAATGTCAGCTCGTCAGCCCCCAGAACCTGCCTAATGTTTTCCCGCGCGTGCAGCGCCCAGACAAGCTGGAACGGTTCAGCCGCTTCGGGTCCGTAAAGCCGGTTGTCGTTGAGCGTAAAACCGTAACGCGCCTTGAAGCAGGGATGGTATGGGTGGCCCTCATGCAGCGCACCATCGAGATCCGCGAAACCCATGTCGCGGCGGTTGCGGGCGGGAATCTTGTCCTCGTTCCATTTGCAAAGCGCAATTGTGTTTTCGAGTTCGCGCAGAAGCTTGCCGCGGGTAATGCCGTTGCCCGGAAGGCCCATGACGATGCCCGGCAGCGATGCCGCCACCCACACATCCCGATCATCTTTCAACTCGATGGAATGCGGGGAAATGCGCGGCCGGCCGAAGGCGCCGATCGAGGCCTGGCATCGATAATCCCTGCCATCGAGTGTCCAGAACAGATGATCCGGTGCCTCTGTGCGAAACGGCACAAGCCCTTCGAACAGAATGGCGGCAACCAGCTGTCGCATCACCCGGTCCTGCGGTTCAGCGGGGATTTCAAGAGGCAATGGCATGCGGCCTCTCCGTGTCGGGAATGCTGACGGCGGCGAGGCTCAGCGGGTTCGGCATCTTCCGGTAAAGCGAATGACCGTTGGCGGAACTCAGTTCATCGACATCCACCAGTCGGGTCGCAAGGTTCGCCTTGGTGCCGATCTGGTCTTCATCGAGAATATGCCGGATGAAATCACGTCCCAGCCCATTGAGTGTAAGTGCAAGACTTTCCAGATGCTTACGCATGATCCGCAACAGATCCATCTCGTCGGCCAGTCCGTCATGCGCCATGCGGCTGATGACGGAAAACACCTGGTTGACGATCAAATAGTAGGCGAAACGGTCGCGGATCTGGCCTTCCGGGAAATACAGCGATCCGATCGTCTCGGTTTCCGGCACCGCCTTGGCAATCAGCGGCCTGTGGCGTTCGGAAAGATAGAAGCCCTGATTATCGCGGTAAAAACCGAGACGCGGATAGCCACCACCGATATCGACGAGACTATTCTGCTGGTGCGCTTCGAGTGCGATGCCATGTCTGTCGTAAAGCGCAATCAAAGGCGAAACGGCGCAGGTGAGATAACGCCTGAACCATAGCGCGGCTGTCTCGGCAATCCCGCCGCTTTCCTTTGCGTGAACTTGCCGCACAATACGCTCCAGTCGCGAAAGCCGGCCGGGCAACGGGTCCGATGTCAGCGCCGCAAGCGTTACGATGCCTGCGCCATCGCGGGTGCGAAAAGGGTTTTCCCGCAGAATGGTCTCGAAACCGCTTTCCCGACGGCCCGGAATATTAAGCGTGATGAAGGCCGGGTCCTTGATGATGTGGAATGATGGAAACACTGCTGCTAACCGCAGACGGTCTACCAGTCTTGCCATGGCGACACCGGCATCCAGTTCGTCGCGGCCATTGGTGCGCACCGAATTGGTGATGCGCACCGGCAGTGAAAATTTCAACATCCAGTCGGCATCCCGGCTCCAGACGGTGCGAACCGAAGATGTCGCGGTAAACTGTGGACCGGCCGGACCGAGACTGCGCAAGCTACCTTCTGAAACCATCGCCTGGATATCGGCATCGAGAAGCAGCGCCTGTGCCTGCAGTGGATGCATCGGCAGCAGTGTCTCGGCACCTGCGAGCCGGATTTCGTTCGGGCCGGACCGCGCTATGTCGGCTACGATCCGATCGGCCATGCGCAGGTTGGCAGATGCGTGCGTGACAAGGTCGGTTCGTGCGGCAAAATAATGCAGCTGGAAACGACCATGGAACTCCGGCGCATAGGTCTTCTGCTGCCAGAAGGTCATGCCCTGACGGCTTTTCGGTGTCGGGTGCAGCCAGTGCCCGAATACCAGAGATTGTTCGGCGGCAATGAAATGGTCGCCTTCATCCGGTTTCGTCAGCGCATGTTCGATGTTGATGTGGATCTGCTGGTGGCTGTCCATCACCCGCAACAGAAGTTCGGTTTCGCAGCCATGCAACGCATCGCCACCTACACCCCGCAGTTTTCGATAGGCCTCACGCATAAGCGCCTGTAGAGCCGGCATGGGTTCAATCTCGTGCCATGCCGTTTCAGACAAAGCGCGCCGCCAGATTCTGCCGAAATGCTGGGGGCCGCAGAGTGAGGGCGATATTATTTCCGCTCTAAGCAGGATGTGGTCGCCATTCAGCAGCCACTCCACGCAATCAATCGGTTTAGAGCCGACAATGTGATTGACCGGCTTGCCATGCTCGATCTCGCGCATGTAGCAGTTGGCGAAGCTTTGAAAACTGGCCGTTTCGGCGGCTTTCCAGGTTATAGACATGAGTATCCTACCTGCCAGCCGTTGCCGGTCGCTGGAAATGAGAGCTTAAGCTTCCTGGTTGGGTGTCGTTGGGCAGGATCGAGCCAGCGGGCTCACGTTCGATGCGTCCGTCCAATGTCATATCGGTGCCTCCTCGAGTTCCTGAATAGGTCACGAACTCAAAGACGAATTAAACACTCATATTTTTCACAGGCGCCGGAAATTTGTCGTTCGCGCGATGCCTCCGGCCACTGATAGTTAGTGAAGTGAAGGCTAGCTTTGGTATAGAGCCTCAGCTTCGGGCACTGATCCGGCTTTGAAGGAGCTCACCCTGCTGTTCCAGCACAGGATACGCGGTTGCGGCCACCAGATGTGAATTGATCTGCTTGAGATCGCGTAGCAAATCGAGATGCAGCGAACTGCTTTCCGCCGATGCGAGATCACCTTGTCGCAACCGTTCGAAATGCGCCTTTGTGCCTTCGCGCTCGGATTTGCGAAAAATCACCTTTTCTTCCGCCAGCATACGCGCCATGCGCTCATCCTGCGATATGAACAGGGCGGCTGCCGTACGCAGGTTTGCCGAAAGCCGGTCGAACAGGTCGTCGAGTTCACGTTTTGCCGGTTTGGAAAATTTCAAACCACGCCGTAGGCGTTTTGCCAGATGCGGCAGCACGTTCTGGTCAAGCACATCGCCAGCATGTTCCAGTCCGGTCGAGAATATGAGGATTTCTTCCAGCCGCTGTTTGTCCGCATCGCTCAGTTCATCGGGGTCGATGGATGTGAGGTAATATTTGACTGCGGTGTTGAGGCGGTCGAGCACCGTATCCTGCTTGCGCAGGGCTGAGAGCGCCTTGCGGTCAGTGCTGGTCAATGCCTTCTTGGTGCCGGCGAGCATGTCTTCCAAAATATCGACAAGACGCAGGACTTCGCGGGCGGCAGCCTGCAGCGCGACAATCGGTGTCTCCTTGGCGGATGGGTCGAGATAGCGCGGATTGCCGGGATCGCTTTCATCGATGCGGTGCGGCATGTAACGGACCAGCGCGTTGGCAAACGGTGTGAGCACAGGCATGAACATGACGGCCACGATCAGGTTGAAGCCGGTGTGGAAATTGGCAACCATCCGGCCGCCGTTTCCGTCCAGTGCCGTCATCGCGCCGGTGATCTGATCGAGGAAAACGAAGGCGATCAGGATGCCGACAATGCGTGTCAGGAGATTTCCGATTGGCACGCGTCGAGCGGATAGATCCGCGCCGGATTGCCCTTCCACAACCGGGTTGATGGCTGTGCCGAGATTGGCGCCAAGGGTGAGCGCAAAGGCCTGATAGGGGTCAAGCAGGCCTTGGCTTGCCAGCGACATGATCAACAACACGACGGCAACGCTGGAATGGGCGGCCCATGTCAGCGCTGCGGCAAGAAGCAGGCTGAGTGTGGGAGTTTTCGAAATCGCATTGAGAACGGCTTCGAAGCCGGGCGTATCGGCATATTCGCCGAGAACATCCAGAAGTTGATGCAATGCCAGAAGCATGAAGCCGATGCCGATGAATACCCGGCCGAGATCGTGCACCTGCGGGTTCTGCACCCGCCGGAACATCAGGACGCCGATGAGGATCAAGGCCGGTGATGCTGCTGCGACATTAAAGGACAGGACCTGCACGATCAGCGTACTGCCGACATTGGCGCCCAGCATGACGGCGAGGGCCGGCACCAGATCGACCAGTCCACCGGCGGCAAAACCGGTAGCCATCAGCCCTGTCGCAGTGCTGCTTTGCAGGACCGCTGTTACGCCCATGCCCGCCGCAAATGCCTTTAACCGGTTGCTGAGAGCATGGCCGAGAAAAGACCGCAAGCTGGGGCCGAAAGCCCGCTGAATGCCGGTCTGCACCATGCGTGTGCCCCACAGAAGGAGCGCGATATGCCCAGCCAGGGCGATGAGTGCTATAATGGCGGACATGGATATTCCAGTCGGTTTTTATCGAATATCGATTAGCCGACTAATGATATTCCTATGGTTTCTGTATTCAAGCGCTGATCGGAATTTTAAAGATTTCAGGTGGTTTTCATGGCTGAATCCGCCGTCCCTCGGCATCGAATAGATGAAAACGATCCGGATCTGCGGTGAGAGACAGCGTTTCGCCGATGCCGATAACCGAGCGACCGGGAACGCGGAAAACGATCATGCCGCCGTCTTCCGCAACACCGTGGACATAACTTTCGGCGCCGACCAGTTCGACGGCCATCACTTGCACCTTTGCGCGGAAACCATTGCCATTCGAAGCATCGGCGATGACAAGGTCTTCGGGGCGAATGCCGATGGTCGCGGTATTTGACGGCCAGTTTGCGTTATGACCTGAACCGCTGCCCGGTTTTATGAGGTTCATCGACGGCGAACCGATGAAAGTGGCGACAAACGTGGTCGCAGGTTTTTCATAAAGCTCGATCGGCGTGCCGACCTGTTCGATACGACCGGCATTTAGCACGACCAGCCGGTCGGCAAGCGTCATCGCTTCCATCTGGTCATGGGTGACATAGATCGACGTGGTGGCGAGCGACCGTTGCAGGCGGCGGATTTCGACGCGCATCTGCACGCGCAGTTTGGCATCGAGATTGGAGAGCGGTTCATCGAACAGGAAGGCGGCCGGCTTGCGCACGATAGCGCGGCCCATGGCGACACGCTGGCGCTGGCCGCCGGAAAGCTGCCGCGGTTTTCGTTCGAGAAACTGTTCGATTTCCAGCGCCCGCGCCGCTTCGGTAATACGCCGGTCGATCTCGTCCTTCGGCGTGTTTCGGTTCTTCAAACCGTAAGCGAGGTTCTGGCGCACGGTCATATGCGGATAAAGCGCATAGTTCTGGAACACCATGGCGATATCGCGTTCTGATGGTTCCAGATTGTTGACCCGCCGGCCAGCAATCGTCACGTCGCCGCCGGTGATGCTTTCCAGCCCCGCCACCATGCGCAGAAGTGTGGATTTTCCGCAGCCGGACGGGCCCACCAGCACAATCATCTCGCCATCCTGGATGTCGAGCGATACGCCCTTGATGGCCTCGATATTGGTACCATAGGTCTTGCGGACGTCTTTGAGTTCAATCGTAGCCATTACTTTTCGGTCTCCACCAAACCTTTGACGAACCAGCGCTGCATCAGCACCACGACGATAACGGGAGGGATGATTGCCAGGATCGCCGTCACCATCACGTAGTTCCAAGGCGTCGAGGCATCTGTGAAATCCACCATGCGGCGCAGGCCGATGATGATCGTGTTCATGTCGGCCCTGTCAGTGACGAGCAGCGGCCAGAGATATTGTGTCCAGCCATAGATGAAGAGGATCACGAACAGCGCCGCGATATTGGTCATCGATAGCGGCAACAGGATATCCTTCATGAAGCGGAATGGTCCTGCATTGTCGATACGCGCCGCCTCGACCATTTCGCCCGGTATCGTCAGGAAGAATTGCCGGAACAGGAATGTCGCCGTCGCCGATGCCATTAGCGGCAGGGTGAGGCCGGCATAGGTATTGAGCAGGCCAAGATCGACGATGACCTTGTAGGTCGGCAGAATTCGCACTTCCACGGGCAGCATGAGGGTGATGAAAATCATCCAGAAGAAGCCCATGCGGAAGGGAAAGCGGAAGAACACGATCGCGAAGGCCGACAGAAACGAAATGACGATCTTGCCGATGCCGATGGCGACCGCGACGACGAAGCTATTAAAGAGCAGTCGTTCGAGGCTGACGCCGACAACCCGTTCGACACCGCCGGAAATGGATTCCGAGTAGTTCTCGATCATATGGCCGCCCGGAAGAAGCGGCAACGGCGGCCGGATGATGGCGTTGGACGGCGCTGTCGAGGCGATGAACGTGTAATAGATCGGGAAGGCGACGATGATGATGCCGAGGATGAGCATCAGATGCGCCATCAGGCTGGCTACGGGGCGGTTTTCGATCATCGTTTCACCTCACGCATAATGCACGCGCCGCTCGACGAAGCGGAACTGGAAGGCGGTCAGCGCAATGACGATGACCATCAGAATGACCGACTGGGCGGCCGACGAGCCGAGATTGAGGTTTACGAAACCATCGTTATAGACCTTGTAGACCAACGTTTCGGTGGCCTTGGCCGGTCCGCCACCGGTGACGGAATGAATGATGCCGAAGGTGTCGAAAAAAGCGTAAACGGTGTTGACCACCAACAGGAAGAAGGTGGTGGGCGCCAGCAGCGGGAAAACGATGGTCCAGAAGCGGCGAGACCCGCGCGCACCATCGATCGACGCCGCCTCCAGCAGCGATTTCGGGATGGCTTGCAGGCCGGCCACGAAAAATAGAAAATTGTAGCTGATCTGTTTCCATGCGGCGGCGACGACCACCAGCGCCATGGCCTGATCGCCGTTCAGAAGCGGATCCCAGGCAATGCCGTTGCGGCGCAGGATATAGGCGAACGTGCCCATGGCCGGATTGAACATGAACAGCCACAACATGCCGGCGACGGCGGGGGCCACGGCATAAGGGATGATCATCATCGTGCGGTAAAAACCTTTGCCGCGTACGACGAGATCGGCAGCCGTTGCCAAGAGCAGGGCTATACCCATCGAGAGCAGGGCGGTCGCCACGCTGAAGACGACGGTGACCCGCAGCGCGTGCAGATAGTTGGCGTCCGACAGGATCGTCGTGAAATTGGCAAGGCCGACAAACGTGCTTTGCAGCCCAAAGGGGTCTTCCCGCATGGCCGACTGGTAGAGCGCCTGGCTGGCCGGCCAGAAAAAGAACACGACGGTCAATATGATCTGCGGCGCGACCAGGAAATAGGGAAGGATCTTGTTCGGAAAGACGGTGCTTTGCACGGGCAGGCTCCTCGAAAAACAGGAAAGCCGTCCGCATGGTTGCCCATGCGGACGGCGTGAGTGCTTACTTGCCGATGGCCTGCTGGATCGCCGCATTGCCGCGTTCGACGGATTTGTCGAGTGCTGCCTTGGCGTCCTGTTTGCCGGCCAGCATGGACTCGAATTCCTCGTTCATGATGTCGCGCACCTGCGGCAGGTTGACGAGGCGCACACCCTTGGAGTTTTCGGTTGGTGCCTTGCCCATCATCTGCAGGAGCGGCGTCTCGCGGCCCGGGTTTTTGTCGTAGAAGCCGGACTTTTTGGTTTCCTCATAGGCCGCCATCGTCACCGGCATGTAACCGGAAACCTGATGCAGGCGGGCCTGGATTTTTGTCTGCGACAGGAAGTTGAAGAAGGTGGCGACGCCCTTGTATTCCGCATCGCTCTTGCCCGCGAATACCCAGAGGCTTGCGCCGCCCGGAATGGTGTTCTGCGGCCGTCCTTCACCTTCGACATAGGGCAATTGGCCAATGCCATATTTCATGCCGGACTTGATGATGTCGCCAAGGCCGCCGGAGGATTCCGTCAGGATGCCACATTCGCCCGAGGTGAACAGCTGCTTGGCTTCTGAAGTGCGGCCGCCGTAACGGAAGGTTCCGTCCTTGGCGAGTTCGGCGATCGACTGAAAGTGCTTGACGAAAGGTTCGGCGTTAAAGGCGAGCTTCACGTCGGTGCCGCCAAGGCCGTTCTCGTTGCTGCCATAGGAGAGGTTGTTCCAGGCGGCAAAGTTTTCGGTCTGGATCCATGTCAGCCATGTTGACGTGAAACCGCAATTGGCGGCTCCGCTCGATTTGATCTTTTTGGCGGCCTCGAAAACCTCACCCCAGGTTTTCGGCGGTGTGTCGGCGTTCAGGCCCGCTTTCTCGAACACATCCTTGTTGTAATAGAGGATAGGCGAAGACGAGTTGTAGGGGAAGGACAGCATCGTGCCGTCGGGCTTGGAATAATAGGCGACGATGCCCGGCAGATATTGCGCCTTGTCGAACTTGAAGCCGCCCTTTTCCAGAACCTCGGCCACAGGCACGATGGCGCCCTGAGCGCCCATCATCACGCCGCTGCCGGCGTCAAAAACCTGAATGATGGCGGGTGGCTGCTTGGCGCGGAAAGCCGCGATACCGGCATTCAGCGTTTCGGGATATGTGCCTTTGAACACCGGCACGACCTTGTAATCTGCCTGGCTTTCATTGAACTCCTTGGCAAGCTGGTCGATCACCTCGTTATTGGCGCCGGTCATGGCGTGCCACCAGGCGATTTCGGTGGCGGCAAGCGCGCTCGAAGCCATAAGCAGCGAGGCTGCGGTTGCGAGAACTGATGTCAGAACGGTTTTCATGGTCGTTTTTCCTCCCTTTTCCATGAACAGGTTTGTCGCCGATCCGGCGATATGTCCGAGACCCTCCCCGGTCCCGGCATTCCGGTTGCGCTCACGCGGCGGCGACACCTCCCTTGTCGATGCCGGCGATACGCAACAAATCTTCGATGGCGCCGGGACCGGCGGCGAGAACCGGCGCGCCCTTGGTCAGTCGTTCCCCGTCGCTCGGGAAGGGCAGGAACCAGCCGCCGGCTTCGCGCACGAGGCAATATCCGCCGAAGCAATCCCAGGAATGCATATGGGGTTCGAAATAACCGACGAGACGGCCGGCCGCGACATAGGCCAGCATCAGCGCGCCAGAGCCCAGCCGCACGAAATTGCCGCCGCTCGCCAGAAGATTCTCGACGATTTTTCCGACCGATTCCGGTGTGACGTGATGGTTTGCGCCGATGCCGGTGACGGCATTGCGGATGGTTTTGGCCGTGCCGAGCGTGAGAGCCTTGCCGTTCAGTGTTGCGCCCTGGCCGAGCGCGCTTGAATAAAGCTCGTCATGGCAGGGAACATGGATGACGCCGACCACCGGCTCGCCTTTGTGCAGAACCGCAATCGAAACGCACCAGTTCGGCATGCCGTGCACAAAAGGGCTGGTGCCGTCGATCGGGTCGACCACCCAGGTGTAACCGCTATTGCCGCCGGTCAGGCCGTATTCCTCACCGAGAAAACCGTCAGCGCCGAACGCTTCACCGGTGCGGCTGCGGATTAACTCTTCGACCTCGCGGTCGGCAATCGAAACCACGTCCTGCGGGTCGCTTTTGGTCTCGATGACCAGCGTCTCGCGACGATTGAAATACCCGAGAGCCAGCTTGCCGGCTTCCACCGCCACGCGCTCGGCCAGTTTCCGTCTTGCGCTGATCCCGTCGTTCTCGTCTGTCATGGGCGATAGTCCTTCGATCTGTGCGGGCGCATTATTGCGCGATGATGGCGATGCCCCGGTTTTTCAGGCCAATGGCGACACGTGTGCCGGGAGCAAGGGGCCGGTCGACCGACGGGTCTACGATAAACAGCGTCCCACCGGTCGTTTCCGCCTCGTATTCGATATGGTCGCCGAGATAGGCGGCGTGGCTGATCCGACCGGGAAAGGCAGCCGTTTCCGCAGGCTCCAGCGTGATGGCGCTTGGGCGCACAGCCAGCTGGCTTTTGCCGGGCCTTGCGCCGCGGGCCGGCACCACGTGCTGCAAGCCTTCGATGCTAACGGTCGCCTCATTGCCTATCACGTCGATCACCTCGCAGGGCACGACATTGGCCTCACCGATGAAATCGGCGATGAAGGGTGAGGCGGGGGCTTCGTAAAGCTCGCGCGGCGAACCTTGCTGGGCGATCTCGCCATCCTTCATGACGATGATCTGGTCGGAAACCGCCAGCGCCTCGTCCTGATCGTGGGTGACGTAAACGGTGGTAAATTGCAGCCGCTGCTGAAGCTCGCGGATTTCCGTGCGCACCCGGCGGCGAAGGCGGGCGTCGAGATTGGAAAGCGGTTCATCGAGAAGCAGAACCTGCGGTTCGAGAACCAGCGCGCGGGCCACTGCCACACGTTGCTGCTGACCACCGGACAATTCGGCCGGAAGCCGTCCACCCATGCCGGCAAGGCCGACGAGTTCCAGCCCGTGTTCCGCTTTCTGCCGTGCCTCCTTGCGGGGCAGGCCGGAGGATTCGAGGCCATAGGCAACATTGTCGAGCGAGTTCATATGCGGAAACAACGCATAGGACTGGAATACCATCGATACGTCGCGTTCGTTGGCCGGTAGCATGGTCACATCCTTGCCGCCGATCAGGATGCGGCCGGAGGTCGGGTGTTCGAGGCCGGCCAGCATGCGCAACGTCGTCGTCTTGCCGCAGCCGGAAGGGCCAAGCAGCGTCACCAGCGTGCCGGGCTCGACCGTCAGCGACAGGTCTGCGATGGCGGTGAAAGAGCCGAAGGTCTTGCGGACATTCTGGAATGTGACCGAGCCGGCGTTTCTGGTCATGCGGCTTTCTCCTCGGAAATGACGGGAAGGGTCGGCTGGTTCAATCCGGCGACGCGGTTTTCACGCCGCAGTCGGCGTTCACCGACGAGCAACTGAAAACCGGTAATGACGGTGATCATCACCACGATCAGCATGGAAGAGTAAGCGATCGCGACACCGTATTCGCCGTTCTCGACCAGACCAACGATGTAGGACGTCGCCATGTTGTATTGGGCGCTGACAAGGAAAACGACGGCGCTGATCGAAGTGATGGCGCGCACGAAGGAATAGACGAGCGCTGCGGTGATCGCCGGTCGCAAAAGCGGCAGGATGACCTTGCGGGCAGTTCGGAAACTTGTCGCACGCAAGGTCAATGAGGCTTCGTCGAGGCTTTTGTCGAGCTGGCTCATCGCCGCGATGCCGCCGCGCACACCGACCGGCATGTTGCGGAACACGAAGCAGGCAATCAGGATCAGCGCTGTGCCGGTCATTTCCAGCGGCGGCAGGTTGAAGGCCATTATGTAGCTGATGCCAATGACCGTGCCGGGAATGGCAAAACTCATCATCAGTGCGAATTCGAACAGTTCGCGCCCGGCGAATTTCTGCCGCACGATGATGTAGGCCGTGGCTAGACCGACGGCTGCCGTGAGCGGCGCGGCGATCAGCGCGATCTCCATCGTCGTCCAGAACGAGTTCCAGGCGACGCCGGTCCAGACCAAAGAGCCATCGCGGAAAGTGACCGAAAATGCCTTGGCGTAATGGGCAAGCGTCAGGCTGTTGTCGAGGCCCCATGTTTTGACGAAACCGCCGAACAGGATCATGCCGTAAACGACAAGCGTGAAGATCATCCACGGGATGACGACGGCATGCACGCCGATCGACAATGGCCGGGGCAGGGCGATATGTGCGCCACTATCACCCTTGCCGGTGACGGTGGCAAAATTTTTGCCCGACAGCCAAATGCGCTGGGCGAGGAATGCGGAGAGCGTGAAGCCGAGCAGGATCATGGCGAGCACGGCGGCGCGGGCCGGATCATTCTGTGAACCGACAACGGCAAAGAAGATTTCAGTTGAGAGCACGCCGTGGCTGCCACCGAGCACGAGCGGATTGCCGAAATCCGCCATGCTTTCGATAAAGCCGATGAGAAAAGCGTTGGCGAGACCGGGTTTCATCAGCGGCAGCGAGACGCGCCAGAAGGTGCGCCAGCGGTTTGCCCGCAGGGTCTGCGAGGCCTCCTCCATCGACGGGCTGACACCTTCGACGACACCGATCAGCACGAGGAAGGAGATCGGCGTAAAAGACAGAACCTGCGCGATCCAGATGCCGGTCAGGCCATAAAGCCAACGGCTCGGTTCGATACCGAAAGTGGTGGACAGGCCTTGCGTGACGATGCCGGCGCGACCGAAGAGAAGGGTGAGTGCCAAGCCGATGACGAAAGGCGGCGTGATGATCGGCAGGATCGTCAGCAACCGCAGGCCCTTCTTGAACGGAAAACGGGTGCGGGTGGCGACAAGTGCGAAGGCGAGACCAAGCGCAGTGGAACCGGCGGCCGTCATGATTGCCAGAAACAGCGTGCGCCATGCCACGCCGCAACGTGCGCCACCGATCACGCAATCGAGGCTCCAGATAGAGGGATCGGCGATGTTGCGGGAAAAGCCGTCAAAATTCACCGAGCCATCGAAATCCTGAAATGCACCGATGAACATAGATCCGATCGGATAAAACACGAAGACCGCGACGAGAAAGACCAGCATGGAAATGGTCGCGACGACAAAAGCATCGCCACGCATGACGCCACGTTCTGCCAGACCGAAGGCAAACAGCAGCACGAAGCAGATGGCGGAGAGAACGGCACCTGCTCCCATTGGTGGCTGGCCGTCGGACAGTTGGCCAAAGATCGTTTCGCTGATCGTCCAAGTAAAGCCGGTCATGTCGATCGCCAGCCCCTGCAAGGCAAGGAACAGCACGCCGGAACCACCGGCGATAGCGAGCAGCTTTCCACGCCGCATTGGATCGGGCGTCAACCGTGCGGCAACCGCCAGTCCATAGGCCGCGAGCACCGCGATGAGCCAGGTGCGTCCATGCTGGAATATCTGCAAAATTCCGGGTGCCGTCGAGGGCTCGCCGGGGAAATCCGAGAGCCAGGTAAAAGCATAAAAACCCTGCTCGATGCGATACCACGGCATCAGCACCATGGCCGCAAGGCCAAGCACCAGCACGATATCCAGTCTGCGATTGCGATTGTTCATGGTTCGATGCGACCTCATCACACGACAAGTCGATCATGCCGCGCCCCGGCCAGCCGAAGCGCGGCAGACAGGCACAGGATCAATTGGCGTTGGCGCCGATTTCCTTGTCCCAGCGTTCGAGCAGCTTTTTGCGCTCGGTCGGGTCGCCATAGGTCTTGAAATCGTAGTCGATCAGCTTGATGTCCTCGAAGCGCGGCGATTCCTTTGGAACTTCCGCCTTTTTGTTCGACGGTAGCTGGAAGGATTTGGCTTCCTTCATGTGCGACTGCACCTCAGCGGTTAGCGCCCAGTCATACCATTTCTTGGCGCTTTCTAGATTGCGCGCGCCCTTGATGATCGACATCGAACCGATCTCGTAACCGGTGCCTTCGCAAGGCGCGATGGACTTGACCGGAAAACCTTCGACGGTCTGGGCGACGGCATCATGCATGAAGACGATACCAAGACCGGTTTCGCCACGTGCCGCCGCCTTCACCGGCGCCGAGCCGGACTTGGTATATTGCGAGACATTGGCGTTGAGCTGTTTCAGGTATTCAAACGCCTTGTCCTCGCCCATGATCTGCACGAGGGATGCCAGTGCCGTATAGGCCGTGCCCGAGGAATTCGGGTTCGCCATCTGGATCTCGCCCTTCAGGGCCGGGTCCAGAAGGTCGGCCCAGCATTTGGGCTCCTTGTAATTCTTCTGCTTGAAGAGGTCGGTGTTGTAACCCCAGCCGAGCGCTCCGGCATAAACGCCCACGGTCTTGTAGCCCGAGCTTTCAGCCTGCTTTTTCGCCCAGTCCTGCAATTCATCGAGATGCGGTGACTTGTATTCCTGTGTCAGCCCTTCCGATGCTGCCTGCAGATGCGGATCGCCGGTACCTGCCCACCAGATATCGGTTTTCGGATTGCGCGCCTCGGCGCGAACCTTGGCATAGGTCTCGCCAGAGGACAGGCGAACCATGTTGACCTTGATGCCGGTGTCCTTCTGGAACATCTGCTGCATCATTTCGCAGATCACCACATCGGCAGAGCAGATGAGGTTGAGGTCTTCGGCAGCTTTCGACGCCGACGCATTCATCATCAGGCCGGCAAAAGCTGCCGACGCCATCAAAGCAAGACGCATGATATCCTCCCAGATTTGGATGACGCCTCCACATCATCCCGCTCTTGCAAGCGTGTGCAATGGTTTCATGCGTTCATGCGAATTGTCAACACGTAATACCGTACGAAATCGACATCATGCCCATATGTTTGTCATACGGATGTTGCACTCGCTTGCAAAAAGAGGCACTTAAAGCTGCGGGAGGCTGCAATTGAGCGAAAAAATCTTCGTCAGCGCCAAGGAAGTTGCGGATCGTGCCGGCGTATCGCGCTCGGCTGTGTCCCGCACGTTTACGCCTGGCGCAAGCGTTTCCAAGGAAACCAGACGTCGCGTCATGGAAGCCGCGGAAGAACTCGGTTATCACGTCAATCATCTCGCCCGCGGCCTGATGCGCAACGAAAGCGGTCTCGTCTGTCTCATCGTATCGGAGATGGATACGCCTTACAGGGCGGCCCTCATCCGTGCGATCTCCCGGCAGCTTCAGAACGTTTCGAAGATTGCCATGCTGATCAATACGGATCGGTCGGACAGAAGTGTCGATGAGGCGTTGAAACTTGCCATCAGCTATCGTGCAGATGCATCCATCGTGTTGTCTGGCTTGCCTGACAAGTCGATTACCGACCTCTGCGTGAAAAGCGGTCAGCGACTTGTACTGATCAATCGCGATGAGGAGCGTGAAGGTGCGCTGATGATCAATCTGCATGACCGCGAAGCCGCACGGCGTGCATTGATCGCTTTCCAGCGTGCCGGATGCCGCCGTCTTGCCTTCGCAAATTCCGACGTCGGAACACCCAGTCTGATGGCTCGGGAGGAGGGGTTTGTAGCAGCTGCACAGGAGGCCGGTTTAGACGTCGTGGTCGAACGCTTCGGGCCGACCCGCTATCAGAGCGGTGTGGTTCTGGCACAGCGTCTTCTGACGCGGGAAGCGCGGCCGGATGCGGTTTTCTGTGCCAACGATCTTCTGGCCTGCGGCTTGATGGACACCGCACGTCACCAGTTCAAACTTGCGGTGCCTGATGATCTCTGCGTCATCGGCTTTGACGATATCGAGCAATCCTCCTGGACTTCCTATCAGCTCACCACGTTTGCGCAGCCGGTGGATCGTATCGCCGAGGAAGCCGTTTCATGGCTGAACCAAACGATGGCCGATAGCGGCCAGATTTCCAGGATGACGGCTGATCTGGTCTGGCGCTCATCCGTTCGAGGCGGATGAGCGGTCAAGGATGGGCGCGCATGTTCGATTATTTACGCTCAGGACAGCTTGAGATGGCCGCAGGAACTGAAAAAGTCTCTTATATCTCATGCGCATCCAAGAGAATGATGTCGATGCTAATATGATCAGCCATGAGCGCATTTACCTTCTCTTCCGGGATGAGTTTGCACCCTCTCGCCTTTGTTGAATCAATCATCGCCTTCGTGTATCAGAGACGTCAATCCTGCCCGCGGTTGCCAGGCTGAAGAACGGATATCTCGATGCTCACCAAAAAGGGGAAATACGGCCTCAAGGCGCTGGTTCATCTTGCACAGCTCGAACCCGGCAAGACTGCGTTCGTGAGCGAGATCGCCGAGAAGAACAATATCTCCAAGAAATTCCTGGATGCCATCCTCCTGGAATTGCGCAAGGGCGGTATCCTGCGCTCCAAGAAGGGGCCGAGCGGCGGTTATGCACTTTCCAAGCCGGCCTCCGAGATTTCAATCGGGCAGGCGGTGCGTATTCTTGATGGGCCGCTGGCACCAATCCGCTGTGCCAGCAAAACGGCATTCGAGCCGTGTGACGACTGCGATAACCCGGAGGACTGTCAGGTGAGGCATTCCATGACGGAGGTCAGGGATGCCATTTCCTCGGTTCTCGACACGATGACGCTGGAGCAGATGGTTGTCAAGCGCTCGTCTGACCTCGCCGACCAGATGATCACCTGATCAAAACTGACCGTTGGGCTCCGGCAGTTTGTCATTGAGGTGAAAGTCACCGATGGCATGGTGTTTCCAGCGCACGGGATCATGCACCGTGTGGGTGCGGGCATTGCGCCAATGCCGGTCGAAATTGAAACTGTCGTCCGTCGATGACGTTCCCGCCAGCTCGAACAAGGCATTCGTTGCCTCGAGTGCCGCTTCGGTCGTCAGGATTTTTGCTGATGCGACCGCAATGGAGGCCTCAGCGGAAACTTCTGCGGATGGGCTGACCTGGGCAATGTCGATTTTTCGCCCTGCACGCTCGAGAACGGCAGCCGCTGCCTCAATCTTGACGGCAATCGAACCCGTACGGGCAACGGTCAGCGGATCGTGGCTCGCCGCGTCGATGCCGGTATTGCTGTTGCCGCGTGCTTTTGTGCGCACGAAATCGACCATATCGGCAAAGGCGGCGCGTGCGATACCGAGATCGACGGCCGCATGCAGCAATTGCGCCAGCGCACCGAGTGGCGTCTGCTGCGCAAATGCTTTGTGATTGTCGATCACGGCATCGGCCGAAACATAGAGATTGTCGATGACAACAGTGCCGCTTGCGGTCGTGCGCTGGCCAAATCCCGACCAGTCATCGATGACGGACAGACCTTCGCTTTCACGCGGCACGATTGCCATGACCAGCCGGTCCTGGACATCCAGCGCGAAGATGGCGATCCAGTCGGCGAATAATGCACCGGTCGAATAATATTTGCGGCCGGAAATGCGATAACCCGGCCCGTCGGGCACAAGGCGCGTCGTGATGTCGCCCGCAGCTTTACCGTCCCGCTCCGCCAACGCATTGGCGAAATGATCGCCTGCAAGGGCGCGCGTGAAGAAATAGCGCTTCTGCTCCTCGCTGCCGGCAAGACGCAGCACATCGAGAATGTAGAAATGGTTCTGCGGGATCTGGCCGATGGAACTGTCAGCCTCGGACAGGATGGCAAGCATTTCGGCAAGGAAGGGGTTTGAGATATCCGCCCCGCCATATTCGGCCGGCACCGTCACCCCTAGAAGGCCCGATTGCGCAACGAGCTGTATTTCCTGCAGAGGAAGTATGCGTTCACGGTCGCGCAGGCTTGATCCATCGCGCAACCGGATCGCCAGAGATTTGGCAATATCGATGGCCTGATCTTCATGGGCGATATAGGGCGCAATCGCCCTGAGCTTTGGTGCCAAGCCAACGACATTACCCATCGGAGCCTCCTGAAAAAGCAATTCAGCGTAAACGGATCGACGTTCGGGGACACGGTATCAGGCCTCTCCGCCGGGGTGCGGAAATGAAATAAAGCTTCAATATCCGTCTCAGGCTTGGCGTATTTTACCCTGACCGATCGAGCCGCCGATTTCAGGTGGAGACCGATCCGTAGCGGCCGTGGCTGTAGATCAGCGGCGAACCGCCGCGCGCGGTGACGGCGACGACACGACCGATGATGATGGCGTGGCTATGCCGTTCGATGATCTCTTCCACTTCGCAATCGATCGAAGCGAGTGAGCCGACAAGTGCCGCAGCGCCCGTTACCAGCGTGGTCCATTCCGCGCCGCCGTAACGCTGGCGACCCTTCAGTCCATCCTTGCCGGAAAAACGTTCCGCCACGACCTGATCCTCGATATCGAGAATGTTGACGCAGAAATGTCCGTGTTTGGCGATGACCGGCCAGGTGGATGAGGATCGGTTGATATTGACGATCATTGTCGGCGGATCGACCGAAAGGGCGGTTGCCGAGGTTACGGTGGCGCCGGTTCTGTCCTCCCTGTCTCCCGCGGTCACCACGGATACCGTACCCGCGACATGCCGCATCACGGCTTTCAGGTCATCGGAAGAAGGTGTCGGGCGGTGAAATGCCGGTTCTAGTATCAACGACGTGGCAAGGGTGCTCATCATGTCTCCATCCGCTGGCAGGGCAGCGCTTTATCGGGCCCGCCTCTGCTCGTTTCGGCTTTGACGCTAAAAGCTATTTAATTGGTAGACAAAGAAGGGCATCGCAAAGATGGCCGAAAATGTAGAATGGATTTTCGTCAATTCCGGTTTTTGGCGAAGATGAGAATGCGAAAATTCTGCGTATTCGCATTATCTTTTAGGCCTGCTTTCGACACTCTCCATAAATGCAGCTCTTGCCGCACAAGTCTCACCCGGTGGTAAAATGTTCGCGGCAGCGGGCAAGCCGAAAAGGATTTTCTCTCTTTTCCTTGGCAATCGAAAATTCCGCCCTTCATAATCTACTAAATCGGTGGACAAATAAATGCATGATCGAAACTGCCAGCGAGGCAACGATGTATGCACTAAGCCTGCTCGACAAGAGCCCGATATATTCAGGAGAAAGCGCGGCAACCGCGCTCGCCAACACCGTAAAGCTGGCGAAACGAGCCGAGGAACTCGGTTATCGGCGGTTCTGGGTGGCCGAACATCATGGCGGCACCGAACTTGCGAGTTCCGCGCCGGAAGTGCTGATTGCCTGGATACTTTCGCACACATCGCGCATCCGGGTCGGCTCCGGCGGAGTTATGCTGCAGCACTATAGCCCTTACAAGGTCGCCGAGGTGTTCAACCTCTTGTCGTCGCTGGCACCGGAGCGGATCGATCTTGGTGTCGGCAAAGCGCCGGGCGGTCTGCCGCAATCGACTGCGGCCCTGCAAGCCTATCGCTCGGAAAAGCCGGATTTCGAACAGCAGCTTGCGGAGTTACAGGCTTTCCTAGCCCATGCTGTCGATTCTCAGCGATCCACGGAGCGCGCGTTTTCAGGACCGCAGCCGCCGGTAGGCCCAGAGCGGTTCCTGCTCGGGGCAAGCCCGGACAGTGCAGGATTGGCGGCAGCGCAAGGGTGGGATTTTGTTTTTGCCGGCCATCTCAATGGTGATCCAGAAAATCTGCGCCGCAGTCTCGAAACCTATCGGGAAAACAGCGGCGGCAGATCGCCGATTCTCGCACTCGCGGCCTATGCCAGCGAAAACGCCGCCGATGCTGTGGCGCTCGTCTCCGAACTAAAAGTCTTCAAGGTGTTCCTCGACAATGGCCAGTCTGTCAGCCTCGGCCGCCGTGAGCATGCAGAGGAGTTTGCAAGGCAGGCGGGCGCAAAGGATTTCCGCATAGAGGAACGCAAGCCGAGCGTGTTGCACGGCACGCCGGAGAGCATCCACGCGGAACTCTCCCGCCTCTCGTCACTCTACGGCATCGAGGAATTCATTCTCGAACCGCCGGCCGTCGGCACTGACCGGCGCCTGGCATCCATCGAGCTTTTGGCTCGCAAACCTCTTTCGGCAGCAGCCTGATTTCAAGGAGATATCCGATGGCCAAGAAGATCAATTTCGGCATCATGCTGCAAGGCGCAGGTGGTCATATGAATGCCTGGCGTCATCCCAAAAGTCCGGTCGATGCCAGCGTCAATCTCGAATTTTTCAAGACGGTTGCATGGAAAGCGGAGGCCGCCGGTATCGCTTTTGCCTTCGTGGCAGACGGGCTTTACATCAACGAAAAATCGATCCCGCATTTTCTCAATCGCTTCGAACCGCTGACAATCCTGTCGGCACTGGCGACAGTGACAAAACGCATCGGACTCGCCGGTACGGTGTCCACGTCTTACAGTGATCCCTTCACCGTCGCCCGACAGTTTGCCTCGCTGGACTTGATCAGCGGTGGGCGCGGTGGCTGGAATGCGGTGACGACGCCGCTGGAGGGGACGGCCAAGAACTACAGCCGCAACCATCCGGAACATGCGCTGCGCTACGAGATTGCCGATGAATATCTCGAAGTCATCAAGGGTCTGTGGGACAGCTGGGATGATGATGCCTTTACCCGCGACCGTGAGAGCGGAAAGTTCTTCGATCGCGACAAGCTCCATACGCTCGGCCACAAGGGACGGTTTTTTCAGGTCGAAGGTCCGCTCAACATCCAGCGCTCGCCGCAGGGCCAGCCGGTGATCTTTCAGGCAGGCTCGTCGGATGCCGGTATCGGGCTTGCCGGAAAACACGCCGACGCTGTTTTCACCAACGGTGTATCGCTGGAAGACAACCAGAGCTTTTCACGCCGGGTCAAGCAGTCGGCTGTGGCGCAGGGGCGTTCAGCCGATGACGTCAAGATTTTTCCGGGCATCGGTCCGATCGTGGGCCGCAGCCAAGCCGAGGCGGAGGAAAAATACCAGGTTATCCGCAACCTGATATCGATCGACGAAGCGCTGGCCTATCTCGGCCGCTTTTTCGATCATCACGACTTCAGCGCCTACGATCTCGACGCACCGTTCCCTGAACTCGGTGATATCGGCAAGAACAGTTTTCGTTCTACCACCGACCGCATCAAGCGCGTGGCGAAAGAGCAGGGGCAGACACTGCGGGAAGCCGCACTCGGAGCCGCCACGCCGCGCGAAGGCTTTGTCGGAACGCCTGACCTCGTCGCTTCAAAGC
>Ga0075364_10000037_pt1 | contig 47111 bp, 42 predicted proteins | sample EndMetdeltDD1764_FD_71517 | JGI IMG/M metagenome (GOLD analysis project Ga0075364, IMG submission 71517) | Populus endosphere microbial communities from Tennessee, USA - Endosphere MetaG P. deltoides DD176-4 | ecosystem: Host-associated > Plants > Roots > Endosphere | place: USA: Tennessee... | reverse complement strand
AACCCGCGCACGCTGGCGCTGGCGCGGCAGTGGCGCGATGACGCCGGCGACGACGATGGCGCCATCGTCGTCGCCGGCGTCATCGCGCCACTGCCGCGCCAGCGCCAGCGTGCGCGGGTTGCGGTCCGACGGCAGGGCCAGCGCCTGCTGGCGCAGGACCGGGTTGAGGGTGTCCTCGAACTGCAGCGGCGGCGCGGAGCGCAGCCGCCAGCGCGTGGTGGCCGACAGCGAGCGCCCGCTCTGCAGCCCGTAGTCCGACCGCAGCCGGGCGCCATCGGGCGCCGTCGTCGGCAGGTCCAGCGCGACCAGATAGCGCTGGTCGGTGGGCTCCATCTCGATCTCGTAGTCCCACGCCACGTCGCCGCTGCGGACCTGCGGCACCGGCAGCCCTTCGGCCCACGGCGAACGCGTCCAGGTGGTGCCGTCGAAGTCCGGCAGCACCGGCCCGCGCCAGTACAACTGCCGGGCGTCCGGCATGGCGCCGGCGAACTCGGCCCGCAGCGCCGGTGCGTCGTCGGCCATCAGGTCCAGCCAGCCGCCCGGGCTCATGCTGTCGGACAGGCCGGTGCTGGCCACGGCCCGCTCCGGCACGCCCCACAGCGGGCTGCCCAGGCGTGGGAACAGCCAGAACGCCACCAGCGCCAGCGGCACGCCGAGCGCGACCAGGCGGGTCGTGGTGCCGAGCCGTCCGCGCAGCATCAAGGGTGCGATGCCGGCCTCCAGGTCGGCCAGCCGTTGCAGGGTCAGCAGCGCACCGAGCGCGGAGGCCAGCCCGAGCAGCATCGCCAGCGGCCCCTGGTCGAGCAGGAAGGCGGCGAAGGGGGCGAACAACGCGAAGCCCACCAGGCTGCGCGCATCGCGCAGGCCGTGGGTTTCCGACGGTTTGATCGCCAGCATCGCGGCCAGCAGCGCGCAGCCGGTGTCGCGGCCGAAGCGGGTGCCCATCGCCGCGAACACCGCCGCCACCATCGCCAGGGTCAGCAGCAGGCGCAGCCAGCCGGGCAGGGGGTTGCGCCATGACAGGGCGGCCACTGCGAGCGCGGCCAGGCCGAAGCCGCCGGCCAGCCCGGGTGGCAACTCGATCAGCAGGGTCAGCAGGGCGATGGCGGCCGTGCCCAGCGCCCAGGCGCGGCTGACCGGATCGAGCGGCGGCGACGTGGCGTCAGCCATGCGGCATCAGCGCCAGCGCGCGCAGGCAGGCATGCCGGTGCTCGCTGCCGGTGGCCGGGCCGAGCGCAGGCGTGCCCGGCAAGCGCAGCCGGTAGCGCAGGCCGAGGCGTTCGGCCTGGTCGACCCAGTGCGCGAGTCGCGAGATCCGTTGTTCGTGGGGCAGCGGCGGCAGCGCGTGCCAGTCCAGCACGATGTCTTCGCCGTGGCTGCGCTCGTACTCGCGCACCACCAGCTGGTCGCGGCGTGCGGAGTGCTTCCAGGCGATCGCCCGCGGCGCATCGCCCTGGCGGTAGGCGCGCAGCTGGTGCGGGTCGTCGCCGAGCGCGTCGACCCGGCTGTGGCTGCCGTCGGCAGCGGTGTCCGGCAGCGGCGGCGCGGCCGTCTCCGCCCGCGGATAGACCAGCAACGCATGCCGTGGCCAGGTCCGTGCCCAGGCACGCGCGAGCCCCAGGGGCTGGGTCGAGGAGAGCTGCAGACGCCCGGTCGGCATCAGGCCGCGGCGGAGCGTGGGCACGTCGAGGGTGGCCTCGGCGTGCTCGCCGGGGGCGAGGTTGAGGTGGGTGGCGCTGGTGCCCAGCGCAATGCGCAGCCCACGGCGCGCACGCGCATCGGAGGCCGAAACCGACAGCCGCAGGCGCAGCGCATCGCCGGCGGCGACCGGCTCGGCCGACACCGCCTCCACCCGCAGCCCGGACAGCTGCAAATGCGTGCCGATCAGGCTGGCGAGCGCACTGGCACCGAGCAGCAGCGCCAGCAGCAGGGCCGGATTGTTGTTGTAGTTCAGCGCGCCCAGCAGCATGCCCATCACCAGGACCGCGAAGAACAGGCCGAAGCGGGTGGGCAGCACGTAGACCCGGCGACGGCCGATCGCGACCGGCAGCGCTTCGGGCTGCCGGGGACGCTCCAGCGCCTGCAGGGAATCGCCGAGCCGATGCAGCGCGCCGGGCATCAGTCCACCGGCACGGCGTGCAGGATCGCCTTGGCCAGCGCGTCGCCGGTGCCGGCTTCCGGCTCGGGTGTCAGCCGGTGGCTGGCGACGGCGATGAACAGCGCCTGCACATCCTCCGGCAGGACGTGGCGGCGGCCGAGCAGCAACGCATAGGCGCGCGCGGCACGCAGCAGCGCCAGCCCCGCGCGTGGCGACAGCCCGATGCGCACGCCCGGGTGCTGCCGGCTGCGCGCCAGCAGCGCCTGCACGTAGCCGACCAGCGCCTCGCTGGCATGCAGCTGCGCGGCGGCCTGGCGCAACGCGGCGATGTCGCCGTCGCCCAGCACCGGGACGGCCTGCGCGATCAGGTCGCGGCGGTCGGTGCCGGTCAGCAGCGCGCGCTCGGCGGCCGGGTTCGGATAGCCCAGCGAGAAACGCAGCAGGAAGCGGTCCAGCTGCGAGTCCGGTAGCGGGAAGGTGCCCGACAGGTCGACCGGATTCTGGGTGGCGATCACGAAGAACGGGTCGGGCAGCGGGTGCGTGGTGCCGTCGATCGTGACCTGCTGTTCGGCCATCGCTTCGAGCAGTGCGCTCTGCGTGCGTGGCGGCGCGCGGTTGATCTCGTCGGCGAGCAGCACCTGGGTGAACACCGGGCCGGGATGGAACTGGAACTGGCGGCTGCCGGCGTCGTAGACCGACACGCCGAGCACGTCGGCCGGCAGCAGGTCCGAGGTGAACTGCACGCGCTGGAAGCCGAGCCCCACGGTGGCGGCCAGCGCATGCGCGAGCGTGGTCTTGCCGAGCCCGGGCAGGTCCTCGATCAGCACGTGTCCGCCGGCGAGCAGCGCGACGAACGCAAGGCGCACTTCATGCGCCTTGCCGAGCACCAGCGCGTTGACCTGTTCCTGCGCGCGACGCAGTCCGTCCAGCTGCGCGTCGGTTACGATCCTGTCCTGTGATTCGGCAGTGTGCGCCATCGTGTACTCGTGCCGGAAACCGAAGACGGAGTGTAGCTGGATATGCAGGGTGAACAACGTGCTCGCGCAACCTTCGTCGCCTTGTGGGGCGTGGTCTGCGCACTGAAGTTCGCCATCGCCGTCCGGCTGCCGTTGTTCGTCGACGAGGCGTTCTACTGGCAGGAGGGCCGGCACCTCGCCTTCGCCTATTCCGATCTGCCGGGACTGACCGCGTGGCTGGCGCGCCTGGGCACCGCCATCGGTGGCGAAAACGCATTCGCGCTGCGGCTGCCGTTCCTGCTGATCGGTGCGCTGCTGCCCTGGCTGGTGATGCGCATCGCGCGGCGCTGGTTCGGCGCGATCGTCGGCTGGCAGGCGGCCAGTCTCGCGGTGCTGATGCCGTTGTCGGGGCTGATGGGCGTGCTCGCCGTTCCCGATGTGCCGCTGACCCTGGCCACGCTGCTGTGCCTGCACGCCGCTGCGCGCCTGCTGCGCGCCGTCGGTCCGGGTGCCGCGTTCCAGCTGGGTGTGGGCCTGGCGATCGGCGCGCTGAGCCATTACCGCTTCGCCGGCGCCGTGGGGGCGGGCGCGCTGGCGATGCTGCTGCTGCCGCAGGGCCGGCGGTTGCTGTCCGATCCGCGCGTGCTGGTGGCGCTGCTGGCCGGTGCGCTGGCCTGGGTGCCGCTGTTGCTGTGGAACCTGGAAAACGCCGAAGCGGGGCTGCGTTTCCAGCTCGTCGACCGCCATCCCTGGCAGCTGCATGCCGACGGCTTCCTGTTTCCGTTGATCCAGGCGCTGTTCGTCACGCCGGTCCTGCTGGCGACCCTGCTGCTGGCGATGTGGCGCACCGCGCGCGTCGGGGGCGAGATGCGGGTGCAGTGGCGCTTTCTCGGCCTGTTCGCCGCGCTGGCCGCTGGCGGCATCTTCGCGCTCGGCTTCGTGACCGACAGCGAGCGGATCAGCTTCCACTGGCCGCTGCCGGCGTGGCTGGCGCTGCTGCCGGCCGCGGCGATGCTGCTCAGCGGGCCGCGCCAGGGCTGGCGACGGCTGGTCTGGGCCACGTCGGGGCTCGGTCTTGCCGCCGTGCTGGTGCTGGCCGGCGTGGTGGCCACCCCCGAACTACGTGCCGGACTGGCCGGCTCCAAGCATTACCCGCGCAACTTCGCCGGCTGGCAGCCGCTGGCCGAGGCCGTCGACGACGCGCTCGCGGCGATGCCGGCCGGCACGGTGGTGGTGGCCGAGAACTTCAAGGTCGGCGCCGAACTGGGGTTCCTGCGCGGCGATCCGGACATCGCGGTGCTCGACCACCCGCTCAACATCGCCCACGGACGCGCCCCGCAACTGGCGCTGTGGGGGTTGCAGGCCGAGCGCGTGCAGCATCTGCCACGGTTGCTGGTGCTGGCGCCGGGTGACCTGCCGCTCAAGCACTGGCTGCAGCGCTACCACGCGCTGTGTGATTGGCTCGGCCCGCTGCCGCCGGCACAGACGGTCAGCGTCGATCACGGGCGGCAGCGCTTCCTGCTGGTGCCGCTGCCCCCCGGTCGCGCCGAAGGCGCCTGCGTGGCGCCGGCCATGGCCTGGATCGATACGCCGGTGGCGGGTGCGCGGATCGGCCGCACGCTCGACGTCGAAGGCTGGGCGTTCAAGGAAGGCGTTGGGTTGTCGCGGATCGAGATCCTGCTCGATGGCCAGGCCGTCGCCGACGCCGCCTACGGACACACGCTGGATGTGCGTCCGGCCTGGCCCGGCTCCACCGATCCGCACCATCCCCGTACCGGCTTCCGCGCGACCGTGCAGGTGCCCGCGGAGCTTTCGTCCGGCAGGCACTGGCTGTCGCTGCGGCTGCACGGCGCCGATGGCAGCGTCGAGGACTGGCCGGCGCAGCCGGTGACGCTGCGCTGAGTCGCGCTCAGGGCGCCTGGACGCCGGTCTCGCGCAGCAGCCGTGCCAGGGTGATCAGCGGCAGGCCGATCAGGGCGGTGGGGTCGCTGGACTCGATCGCCTCGAACAGGCTGATGCCCAGGCCCTCGCACTTGAAGCTGCCCGCGCAGTCCAGCGGCAGTTCCGCCTCCACGTAGCGGACGATCTCGGCCCGCGACAGCGGCCTGAAACGCACCGTCGTCAGGTCGACGGCTTCGCGCCGGCGGTCCGCATCGGCCACGCAGACGGCGGTGTGGAAGCGCACGCTGCGCCCCGACATCGCCTCCAGCTGGGCGATGGCGCCCTCGCGGCTGCCCGGCTTGCCGAGCGGGCGACCATCGAGTTCGGCCGCCTGGTCCGAGCCGATCACCTGATCGCCGGTGCGGTGGGCCAGCACCGCCTCTGCCTTGGCCCTGGCCAGACGTGCGACCATGGCCGGCACCGGCTCGTCCGGCCATGGCGTTTCGTCGACATCCGGACGCGCGCAGTCGAAGGGCAGCCGCAGGCGCTGCAGCAACTCGCGGCGATAGGGGGAAGTGGAGGCCAGGACCAGCATCGGATGCCCGCGGAAGCGCCGGAAAGGGGCGTCAGTGTGGCCGGCGCAGGTCCCGCGCGGCAACGGCCTCGGCCCCGGTCGCTCCGGGTGTTTGACAGGGGCAGGGCGCATCCTTAACATTCAGCGGCTTATGTCCGCAGGTACGTCCGCCGTGCAGGTCCCCGATACACTGGATGCTTGGCGGATGGTCGCTGCGAGGCGGCTGTTCGAAGGGACCCTGCCGTTGTCGGCGATGTCCCGGCTGGCCGGCAGTCTTGCCGATACCGAGGGCTCCTGCGCGTTCACGCTGGAGTTCGGCCAGGACACGCTGAAGGTGCCTTTCGTCGAACTCACGATCGACGCCGGTCTGCCGCTGCTCTGCCAGCGCAGCCTGCAGCGTTTCGTGTTGCCGGTGAAGAGCGTGCAGCGGCTGGGCCTGATCCGCGACGAGGCCGACGAGGCAGCCCTGCCTCCCGGCTACGAGGCGCTGCTGGTGCCGGAAGACGGCCAGCTGCGGCCCGCCGATCTGGTCGAGGACGAACTGGTCCTGGCTGTGCCGGTGGTGGCGATCTCGCCGGACAGCGAGCCGGTCGACCAGGTCTGGTCGGCGAGCGAAGAGGAACTGCAGGCTGCCAGCCCGTTCGCGGCGCTGGTGGACCTGAAAAAGAAGTAGGACGGCCGCGCCGCCGCCTGAGGCGCCCTGGACCGGCACCTGTTTGGTGGCGTCGAGGCAACCCGAAGTAGCAATTCAACCGAGTTTTGGAGCAATCCCATGGCTGTGCAGAAATCCCGTGTCACCCCGTCCCGCCGCGGCCAGCGCCGTTCCCACGATGCGCTGACGGCCAAGCAGCTGGCGACCGACCCGACCACGGGCGAGCTCCACCTGCGCCACCACATCACCGCCGACGGCTACTACCGCGGCAAGAAGGTCATCGCGACCAAGACCTCGGCCGTCGAAGAAGACTGAGCCTGATGTCGGGCGCGCCCCGCGGCGCGCCCTGTGATGACCCTGGCCCGGTGCGGGCCGAGCAGCGGGAATGCGCATGAGCGAGCGGATCTATTCGCGTATCGCCGGTACCGGCAGCTATCTGCCGGAAAAAGTGGTCACCAACGACGATCTGGCCAAGGTCGTCGACACCAGCGACGAGTGGATCCGCAGCCGTACCGGCATCCGTGAGCGGCATATCGCCGCCGACACGGAAACCACCAGCGACCTCGGCTACAACGCCGCGGTGCGTGCGCTGGAGGCGGCCGGCATCGAGGCCTCGCAGCTCGATCTGATCGTGGTCGGCACGACCACGCCGGATCTCATCTTTCCGTCCACCGCCTGCCTGATCCAGGCGCGGCTGGGCGTGGCCGGCTGTGCGGCGTTGGACGTCAATGCCGCCTGCTCCGGATTCGTCTACGCACTGAGCGTGGCCGACAAGTTCGTCCGTTCGGGCGACGCGAAGTACGCGCTGGTGATCGGCGCCGAAACCCTGACCCGCATCGTCGACTGGACCGACCGCACCACCTGCGTGCTGTTCGGCGACGGCGCCGGCGCGGTCGTGCTCAAGGCCGACACCGACACCGGCATCCTCAGCACCCATCTGCATGCCGACGGCAGCAAGAAGGAGCTGCTGTGGGACCCGGTCGGCGTGTCGGTCGGGTTCGAGAGCGGCGCCAAGATCAACATGAAGGGCAACGACGTCTTCAAGTACGCGGTCAAGGCGCTTGATTCGGTCGTCGACGAGACCCTGCAGGCCAACGGCCTGGACAAGTCCGACCTGGACTGGCTGATCCCGCACCAGGCCAACCTGCGCATCATCGAAGCCACCGCCAGGCGGCTGGACATGTCGATGGACCAGGTGGTGGTGACCGTGGACCGGCATGGCAACACCTCGGCGGGCTCGGTGCCGCTGGCACTGGACGAGGCGGTGCGCTCGGGCCGCGTGCAGCGCGGCCAGCTGCTGCTGCTGGAAGCCTTCGGTGGTGGGTTCACCTGGGGCTCGGCGCTGCTGCGCTACTGAGTCCTGCCGCACCAACGCTGCCGTCTCGGCGGCGTCTTCAGTGCCCGTCCTGATCTGCGCCGTGCCGGACGCCCTATCGTCCGGCGTGCCTGGCATGCCCGTGGCTGTGATGGCGTCGACACATCGCGTGCCAGCAGCGCCGCCGATCGGCATCGGTGCTGGCGCAGCACGATGCGGGCGTGGAAGGATGGGCCCCCGCCACCGGCGGGATCATGACTGCGGGCGGGCAGGTTGCTGCGCGAACGCGTCCGGCGCCGATGCCGCGCGCATGCAGGTCCGGTCTGCGTGGGAAGCGGCCGGATGATCGTCTTCCTCCGAGGGGTGCATCGATGGATGTCCGCTTCCTGAGCCTCGCCGAACTCGAGCGCGCGCACTTCTACAGGGCGGTCACCCTGTCCATGCTCGTGGCCATCGGCATCCTGCTGCTGATCCGGCCCGGCGACGCCTCGCCTGCCAGCCTGGCGCTGGTCGGAGCCGGGCTGGGCCTGCTGGCGTGGCGGTTCGCGGTGGAGTGGCGACGGCTGGGCCGGTGCGTTCCGGTCGTGCCCGATGGCGATGGGCTCCTGATCGTCGGTGACGCGACGCATCGGAGGATCGCGCTGGCGGACATCGCTGCGGTGACGTCCAGGCACAGCATTCTCACGGTGCGGCGCTACCGTTCCTGGTCCGAGCATCTGGCCTTCGTCGAGATCAGGCTCAGGAGCGGTGCACGTGTACACACGCTGGCGGAGAGCGCGGTGTTCGAGCATCCGCCGGCCCGTGACAGCCTCGCCGCGCTCCGGGCCGCGGTCGCAGCGGCCAGACGGCGCAGCACCTGACCGGCGGCGCAGCGCCGGCGTCGAAGCCGGCGTCAGGGTGGCGCACCCGTCAGCCTCCCGTTCATGCGTGCCGGTGCTGCATACGCGGCGGTACAGACGCACGAGCGCAATCGCACGTATCATTCCCGCTCACTTTTTCAGGCCCATCGACCGCGTGACCGACTCGACGCTCGCCTTCGTTTTTCCCGGACAGGGTTCACAGTCCGTGGGCATGCTCGCCGAACTGGCTGAACTCCACCCGCAGATCCGTGACACCTTCGCCGAGGCCTCCGATGGCGCCGGCGTCGACCTGTGGGCGCTGTCGCAGGGTGGGCCGGAGGAGCAGCTGAACCGGACCGAGTTCACCCAGCCGGCCCTGCTGGCGGCCAGCGTGGCGCTGTGGCGCCTGTGGCTGTCCCAGCGCGGCGCGCGGCCGGCCCTGCTGGCCGGTCACAGTCTGGGCGAGTATTCGGCGCTGGTCGCCGCCGGTGCGCTGTCGTTGAAGGACGGTGCGCATCTGGTGCGCCTGCGCGGGCAGCTGATGCAGGACGCGGCACCGGCAGGCAGCGGTGCGATGGCCGCGGTGCTCGGTGCGGAGGACGCACTGGTCGCCGAGGTCTGCGCACAGGCGGCGGGCAGCCAGGTGGTGGTGCCGGCCAACTTCAATTCGCCCGGCCAGATCGTGATCGGCGGCGATGCCGATGCGGTCGACCGCGCGCTGGCGCTGCTGGCCGAGCGCGGCGTGCGCAAGGCGGTCAAGCTGGCGGTCAGCGTGCCCTCGCACACGCCGCTGATGCGCGACGCGGCCAACCGCCTGGCCGAAGCGATGGCCGGCCTGGCCTGGACCGCGCCGCAGATTCCGGTGATCCAGAACGTGGACGGCAAGGTGCACGACGGTGTCGACGCGATCCGCCAGGCGCTGGTGCAGCAGTTGTATCTGCCGGTGCAGTGGACCTCCTGCGTGCAGGCGCTGGCGGCCCGGGGCGTGAGCCAGGTGGCCGAGTGCGGCCCGGGCAAGGTGCTGAGCGGCCTGGTCAAGCGGATCGACAAGTCGGTGGAGGCGCGGCCGCTGGCCACGCCGGCCGAGTTCGCCGCCGCACTGGATGCCTGGGTCCACTGATCCGCGCAGAGTCCGGCGGTACGCGTACGCGTGCCGCCCTGTTGTCGCCGCGGCCGCAGCGTCGCGGCATTCCCCATCGAGGAACCGCATCATGAGCAAGCCCCTGCAGGGTGGAATCGCGCTGGTCACCGGCGCCAGCCGTGGCATCGGCGCGGCGATCGCCGACGAACTGGCCGCCCAGGGCGCCACCGTCATCGGCACCGCCACCAGTGACGGCGGTGCGGCCGCGATCGGCGAGCGCCTGGCCGCCGTCGGTGGCCACGGCCGGCGCCTGGACGTCACCGACGCCGCCTCGGTCGAGGCGCTGATCGAGGCGATCGCCAAGGAGTTCGGCCCGGTCTCGATCCTGGTCAACAACGCCGGCATCACCCGCGACAACCTGCTGATGCGGATGAAGGAAGAGGACTGGCAGGCGATCCTGGACACCAACCTGACCAGCGTCTACCGCACCTCGAAGGCGGTCATGCGCGGCATGATGAAGGCCCGTACCGGGCGCATCATCAACATCGCGTCGGTGATCGGCGCCACCGGCAATGCCGGCCAGGCCAACTACGCGGCGGCCAAGGCCGGCATCATCGCCTTCAGCAAGTCGCTGGCCAAGGAAATCGGCAGCCGTGGCGTGACCGTCAACGTGGTCGCGCCGGGCTTCATCGATACCGACATGACCCGCGAGTTGCCGGAAGAATCGAAGAACGCGCTGCTGGGGCAGATCGCGCTGGGCCGCCTCGGCGAGCCGGCCGACATCGCCCGCGCGGTGGCGTTCCTGGCCGGCCCGTCGGCCGCCTACATCACCGGTGAGACCCTGCACGTCAACGGTGGCATGTACATGGCGTGACCGCTGGTCAGCCCCTGTCTTTCAAAGGCCGCGTAAGCTTTTGATTCGGTTGCGGTTGCGGGCTGAGTGCCCGGCGCCGCGGCTTTTGACTACACTATCCGCCTCACGGACAGTGAACCCCGCACCGCCATTCGGGCGGTTCGATCTACAAACCACTCCGCCTGGAGCATTACCTATGAGCACCATCGAAGAGCGCGTCAAGAAAATCGTCGTCGAACAGCTCGGCGTCAAGGAAGAAGAAGTCACCAACAGCGCATCGTTCGTCGACGATCTGGGCGCCGATTCGCTGGACACCGTCGAGCTGGTGATGGCGCTGGAAGAAGAGTTCGAGTGCGAGATCCCGGACGAAGAAGCCGAGAAGATCACCTCGGTGCAGCAGGCGATCGACTACATCAAGGCGCACGTCAAGAGCTGACGCGTGTCCGGGCGCGGGCCATCGACGGCCCGCGCCGGCAGTCAACAACCGGGGCCGCTGCATGCGGCCCCGCGCGCGTCTGGCTCCGGCCGGCGTTTTCACGAAAGTCGCAGCAGTGGAGGAATCGTATGAGCCAGCGTCGTCGCGTCGTCGTCACCGGCATGGGCATGGTCTCGCCTCTGGGCAATGACCTGGCCAGCAGCTGGGACGGGATCGTCAACGGACGTTCGGGCATCGGCGAGGTCACCTCGTTCGACGCCTCGAACTTCACCACCCGCATCGTCGGTGAGGTGCGCGGGCTGGATATCACCCGCTTCGTCAATCCGAAGGACGCCAAGAAGATGGACCCGTTCATCCATTACGGGATGGCGGCGTCGCTGATGGCGCTGGAGGACTCCGGCCTGGAGATCACCGAAGCCAACGCCGAGCGCGTGGGTGCGATCGTCGGTTCGGGCATCGGCGGCATCCTCGGCATCGAGCAGCAGACCGAGAAGTACCTCGAGGGCGGCCAGCGCAAGATCTCGCCGTTCTACATCCCCAGCACCATCATCAACATGCTGCCGGGCCACCTGAGCATCATGAAGGGCCTGAAGGGCCCCGGGTTTTCCGCGGTATCGGCCTGCGCGACCTCGAACCATTCGATCGGCATGGCGATGCGCATGATCCAGTACGGCGACGCCGACGTGATGGTCGCCGGTGGCGCCGAGCGCGGCTCCTCGCCGACCTCGATGGGCGGCTTCTGCTCGATGAAGGCGATGTCGACCCGCAACGACGATCCGACCCGCGCCTCGCGGCCGTGGGACAAGGACCGCGACGGCTTCGTCATGGGCGATGGCGCCGGCATCCTGGTGATCGAGGAGTACGAACACGCCAAGGCCCGCGGCGCGCGCATCTACTGCGAGCTGGCCGGCTTCGGCGCAAGCACCGACGCCTACCACATGACCGCGCCCAGCGAGGACGGCGACGGCCCGGCGCGCTGCATGCTGATGGCGCTGAAGGACGCCGGCGTGAACATCGACCAGGTCGATTACCTCAACGCGCACGGTACCTCCACGCCGCTGGGCGACGTGGCCGAGACGCTGGCGATGAAGCGTGCGTTCGGCGACCACGCCTACAGGATGATGGTCAGCTCGACCAAGTCGATGACCGGCCATCTGCTGGGCGCGGCCGGCGGCGTCGAGGCGATCTTCTCGGTGCTGGCGCTGCGCGACGACATCATCCCGCCGACCATCAACCTGGACGAGCCGGGCGAGGGCTGCGACCTGGACTACGTGCCGAACGTGGCGCGCCAGAAGCGGATCGACATCGCGCTGTCCAACGGCTTCGGCTTCGGTGGCACCAACGGCACGCTGGTGTTCCGCCGGATCTGAGTCCGCACCCGGTCCGGCAGGACCGACTGGCCTGCGGTGGCATCCGTGGCGGTGCCGCCGCCCCACGACCGGTCCGGCGACGGGCCGGTCGTCGCATGTCCGGGCTGGTGCGGCCGCCTGTCCGCCTTCCATCGATACAGGGGCGTCCGATGCTGTGCTGCCTTCCGCTTCCCGCCGACACCGACCTGCTGGCGCTGCACCGGCTGATGCCGGCGCGCTACCCGCTGCTGCTCGAATCGGTCGCCGCCGGAACCGCGCAGGGGCGCTGGGACCTGCTGCTGGCCGCGTTGCCGGGCGAGGGCGTGCAGCTGGATGCGGATGGGGTGACCCGCACCCTTGGTGGGGAGCCACTGGCCGGTGGCTTCCTCGATGCGCTCGATGCCGCCTGGGCGCCGTTGCGAGTGCCGGCCGAAGAGCCGCGCTGGCCGTTCCGCGGTGGCTGGGCGCTGCTGATGGATTACGAGCTGGCGATGCAGGTCGAGCCGGTACTGGCACTGCCGGTCGCACCGGCCCGCGCGCGTCCGCTGGCGCTGGCGCTGCGCTGCCCGGCGGCGGTGCTGCGCGACCGCGTCACCGGCGAGTGCGCGATCGTCGCCGAAGCGGACCATGAGGCGATGCTGGAGCGCATTCGCGCCGACATCGACGCCAGCCGTTCGCTGCCGGCGCTGCCGCGCTGGCAGGGGCCGCTGGCGCTGGATGAGGACCGCGCCGACGACTTCACCGATGGCGTCGCCCGGGTGCTCGACTACCTGCACGCGGGCGACGTGTTCCAGGTCAACCTGTCGCGCGCCTGGCAGGCGCGCTTCGATGGTGCGCTGGACCCGGCCGCACTCTACGCACGCCTGCGCGAGGCCAATCCCGCGCCGTTCGCCGGCCTGTTCGCCGGCGAGGGCTGGGCGGTGGCCAGTTCCTCGCCCGAGCGGCTGGTGTCGGTGCGCGGCCGCGTCGCAGAGACCCGGCCGATCGCCGGCACCCGTCCGCGCTTTCCCGGCGACGACGATGCCGCGCGCATCCGCGAACTGGTCGGCCACCCCAAGGAGCGCGCCGAGCACGTGATGCTGATCGACCTGGAGCGCAACGACCTGGGCCGGGTCTGCACGCCCGGCAGCGTCCAGGTCGACGAGCTGATGACGGTGGAGAGCTATGCCCACGTCCACCACATCGTCAGCAACGTGCGCGGCATCCTGCAGGACGCGGCCACGCCGGGGCAGGTGATCGCCGCGGTGTTCCCCGGCGGCACCATCACCGGCTGCCCGAAGGTGCGCTGCATGCAGATCATCGCCGAGCTCGAGCGCACGCCGCGCGGCGCCTACACCGGTGCGATCGGCTGGCTCAACCGCGACGGCGACATGGACCTGAACATCCTGATCCGCAGCGCCGAGGTGCAGGGCGACATGCTGCGGTTCCGGACCGGCGCCGGCATCGTGGTCGATTCGGACCCGGAGCGTGAACTCGACGAAACCCGGGCCAAGGCACGCGGTCTGCTGCGCGCGCTGGAGCCTGCGGCGCGCTGAGCGCGGGCCACCGGGCCCGGCCAGCCCGCAACCGCGACGCGGTATCCTGTGCGGCCTTCCGATGGACGAGGTGGACGTGGCTGCAGGCCGTAAGCGTGGATGTCTGGCGATCGTGCTCGGAATGGCGGCCGTGCTGGCGCTGCTGGCCGGCATCGCCGCTTGGGCGTGGCTGCACTACCAGCGGTTCGCCGACACGCCGGTCGCCGGCACGCCGGCGCCCAGCCTGCAGGTCGAGCGCGGCGACGGCTTCAGGACCGTGCTGCGCAAGCTGCGCACGGCTGGTATCGACACCGGCCACGACATCGAATGGCAGTTGCTGGCGCGGCAGATGGATGCCGCGGGCCGGCTGAAGGTCGGCGAGTACGCGCTGGCCCCGGAACTGAGCCCGCGCGAGCTGCTGCAGCGCATGCGCGACGGGCGGGTGATCCATTACCGCGTGACCCTGGTCGAAGGCTGGAACTTCCGCCAGGTGCGCGCGGCGCTGGCCGCGGCCGAGCCGCTGCGCCACGAGACCGCCGACCTGGACGATGCCGCGCTGATGGCCGCGCTCGGCGTCGCCGGCCAGCATCCGGAAGGGCGTTTCCTGCCCGAAACCTACCTGTACCAGCAGGGCGACAGCGACCTGGACGTGCTGCGCCGCGCGCACGCGGCGATGGTCACCGCACTGGCGCAGGCTTGGGAGGGGCGCAAGCCCGGCCTGCCACTGGCCTCGGCCGAGGAGGCGCTGATCCTGGCCTCGATCGTCGAGAAGGAAACCGGCAAGGCCAGCGAGCGCCGCCAGATCGCCGGCGTGTTCGCCCGCCGGCTGCAGAAGGGCATGCTGCTGCAGACCGACCCGACCGTGATCTACGGCATGGGCAGCGCCTACGACGGCAACATCCGCAAGCGCGACCTGACCACCGATACACCCTACAACACCTACACCCGCACCGGCCTGCCGCCGACCCCGATCGCGATGCCCGGGCGCGCGGCGCTGCAGGCGGCAGTGGATCCGGAGCCGGGCGATACGTTGTTCTTCGTCTCGCGCAACGACGGCAGTCACATCTTCTCGGCGACGTATGCCGAGCACAATGCGGCGGTCGACTGCTACCAGCGGCGCCGCAACTGCCGCGGCGAGCACGCCGCGCAGGCGCAGGACGAAGGCGACGCACCGTGACGCAGCGTGTGCCGGGACATCCGCATTTCATCAGCCTGGAGGGCGGCGAAGGTGCGGGCAAGAGCACTGCGATCGCCTCGCTGCACGGCCTGCTGCAGTCGCTCGGCCACGAGGTGGTGCTGACCCGTGAGCCCGGCGGCACGCCGCTGGCCGAGCGGATCCGCGGCCTGCTGCTGGACCGCACGCCCGATGGCGATGCCGAGGTCGAACCGCTGGAGGCGGAAACCGAGCTGCTGCTGGTGTTCGCCGCGCGCGCCCAGCACGTGCGCCGGGTGATCGCACCGGCGCTGCAGCGCGGCGCGTTCGTCATCAGTGACCGCTTCACCGATTCGAGCTACGCCTACCAGGGCGCCGGCCGTGGCCTGGACGCGGCGTGGATCGCCGACCTGGAGCAGCGAGCGGTCGGCCTGCGTCCGGGACTGACCCTGCTGCTGGACCTGGACGTGCGCGTGGGCCGCGCACGCACCAGCAGCCGCGACCTGTGGCCGGACCGGATCGAGAGCGAGCAGGACGACTTCTTCGAGCGTGTCCGTGGCGGTTTCCGCCGGCGCGCGGAGGCCGATCCGGCGCGTTTCCGGCTGATCGATGCATCGCTGCCGCCGCAGGGCGTGGGCGAAGCGGTGGCCACGGCGGTCACCACCTGGCTGGGAGCGCAGGCATGAGTGCGGCAGTGTTCGCACCGTGGCAGCAGCGCATCCACGACCAGGCGCTGGCCGCACTGGATTCGGGCAGGCTGGGCCATGCGCTGCTGCTGTGCGGTCCGGCTGGGCTGGGCAAGCGTGCGGTCGCCGAGCGCCTGGCCGAGCACGTGCTGTCGGCCGGCGACGCTGCGCAGGCTGCGCGCACCCGCCAGCTGATCGCCGCCGGCACGCATCCGGACCTGCACGTGGTGTCGTTCGTCCCCAACCGGGACGGCAGCAAGCTGCGTACCGAAATCGTGATCGACCAGATCCGCGAGCTGGGCCAGAAGATGGCGCTGACGCCGCAGTACGGCGTCGCCCAGGTTGCCATCATCGACCCGGCCGATGCCATCAACACGGCCGCCTGCAATGCGCTGCTGAAGACGCTGGAGGAGCCGGCCGCCGGCCGCTACCTGTGGCTGGTGAGCGCGCAGCCCGGGCGCCTGCCGGCGACCATCCGCAGCCGCTGCCAGCGGCTGGAGTTCCGCCTGCCGCCGCGCGAGGAATCGGCCCAGTGGCTGCAGGCGCGCGGGCACGGGCAGACGGCTGCGGCCGAGGCGCTGGACGCCGCGCGCGGACATCCGGGCCTGGCCGATGCCTGGCTGTCCGGCGACGGCCTGACGCTGCGTCGCGAGGTGGCCGCCGACCTCGGCGGCATCGCCGCCGGTCGCGCCGATCCGATGGAGGTGGCGCTGCGCTGGGCCGGAGACGAGCGCAGCGCCGAGCGCCTGCGCCATGCCGCCGAGTTCGCGCTGGCGCAGGCCGGCGGCGCCGGGTTGACCGACCCGGACCGATTGCACAAGCTGTCGACGTGGTTCGATGCGGCCAACCGGGCGCGCGACCTGCTGCGGACCACGGTCCGCGCCGACCTGGTGCTGGTGGAACTGCTGCTGGCCTGGCGCGACGGCATGCGCGCGCAGGCAGGAAAAGGGGAGAGTCGATGAGTGCTGCAAGCGGACGCCAGGGCATCCTGTCGCTGGCGGTCAAGGACAAGGCCGCGCTGTACAACGCCTACATGGGCTACATCCGCCATGGCGGCATCTTCGTTCCCACGCCCAAGCGCTACTTCCTCGGCGACGAGGTGTTCCTGCTGCTGACCCTGCCCGATTCCAGCGACCGCCTGCCGATCGCCGGCAAGGTCGTGTGGGTGACCCCGGCCGGCGCGCAGGGCAACCGCGTGGCCGGCATCGGCGTGCAGTTCCCGGAGACCAGCGAGGGCGAAACCGTGAAGAACCGGATCGAAACCCTGCTGGCCGGCACCCTCAACGCGGACAAGCCGACCCAGACCATGTGAGCCGGGCCGGCGTCCGTCGAGGCCGTCGGTCCGCATAACGGGAGGACACCGATGCGCCTGACCGCGCTGATCGCCCCGGCCATCCTGGCCGCCGGCCTGGCCACGTCCGCTGCGGCGCAGGCGCCCGTCGACGAGCGGCGCCTGGTGCTCGAAAGCCCCCAGCTGCGGCTGGAGGTGCTGCCGACGCTGGGTGGCCGCGTGCTGCATTTCGGCGCACGCGGCGCGCCGAACCTGCTGGCCGTGGGTGAGGACGCCCTGCGCGACCAGCCGCACCCCAGGGTGCACGCCGACGCCGGCAACATCGGCTATCTCGGCCACGAGATCTGGGCCGGTCCGCAGCGCGACTGGTGGCGGGACCAGACCGTCAATCCCGCCCGCCGCGCCGCCGCCGCCGACTGGCCGCCCGATCCGTGGCTGGCCTACGCCGAGGCCAGGGTGCTGGTGAACGAGCCGCAGCGGCTGGTGGTCGAGGGCGCGGCCAGCCCGGTCAGCGGCGTGCAGCTCACCCAGAGCTTCGCCCTGGCGCCGCAGCGGCCCGACGCGGTCGAGCTCACCGTCGAGATGCGCAACACCCGCGCCGAGCCGGTCGCGCGCGACATCTGGTTCAACACGCGGGTGCATCCGGAAACCCGGGTCTACGTGCCACTGGCGGCCGACGGCAGCGGGTTGCGCGTGCGCTCGGACATGGACGACACCTACGACGGCCTGGTCAGCACCACGGCCGACGGCCTGTTCTCGCTGGAACTGCTGCCGCCAGCCGAGGGCAGGCAGGGGCGGCGCGGCAAGGTGTTCATCCAGCCACGTGCGGGCTGGATCGCGGGATTCGCGGCCGGGCAGGCGTTCCTGATCCATTTCGAGCACCAGCCACGCGCGCGGATCCATCCCGAGCAGGGGCAGGTGGAGCTGTACCTGGACTGGAAGCCCGGGCAGGTGCCGACCGGCCTGCTCGAGCTGGAAGTGCACGGGCCGTACGAGACCCTGCAGCCGGGCGAGAGCATCAGCGCGCATGAGTGGTGGGTGGTGCGACGCTACGACGGCCCCGACCGGCGCGATGCGCAGATCGCCTTCCTGCGGCGGATGCTGCGCGAGGCCGGTGTCGAGTGAGTGCCGACGTGGGGCGACGGTCCACGCCTGCCGCGGCCGGCGGCACCCGGCCGGTGCACCGCGGCTGGTGGGTGCTGGCGGGCGTGCATGCCATCGCCGTGAGCGCACTGGCTGTTGCCGCGTTTCCCCTGTACGGCATGTACTGCGAGAACGTCGGCTGCATCGGCCGTGGCGTGCTCTGGTTCGCCTGGGCCTGCGGCTCGATGGTGGTGCTGGCGATGGGTCTGCTCGCGGTCTGGCGGCTGCGGAGTGGCGCCTGGGCGCGGCTGACGGCCACGATGCTGCTCGTGCAGCTGCTGCCGGGCCTCTGGCTGCTCGGGCAGTGGTGGCAATCGGGTCCCGCCGGCCTCTGATCGCGGGCCGATGCCCGACCGGGCGACCGCATGGACGCAGCGCGTGGACGGGCCGGCCGTCGCCTGAGGCCTGCATGGCGGACGGCATCACCACGTGCCGCCGGCCCCCCCCGGTTGCAGGCGTGAAAACGCCCGCACAGGGCGGGCGTTCCATGGCCGCATCAGCGCATCGGCGCGCTCATTCCGGCGGCTGCCGCAGCAGCGGGCTGTCCCAGCCCGGGCGCGGCGCGAACCGGTCGCCGTGGCGGGCCTGCAGCACCTTGAGCTTCTCCAGCAGCGCATCGGCGCCGGTGGCACGGATGTGCTGGATCGGGCCGCCGCGGAACGGGGCGAAACCGGTGCCGAAGATCACGCCGGCGTCGAGCAGGTCGGCATCGGCCACCACGCCATCGTGCAGGCAGGCCACCGCTTCATTGAGCAGCGGCAGGACCAGGCGGTCCTCCAGGTCGGACGGCGCCTCGTAGCCCTGCGGGACCTCCGGCTTGACCGCCTTGCCGTTCTCCCACTTGTACAGGCCCTGGCCATCCTTCTTGCCGCGCTTGCCGGGCTCGACCGTCGCCAGCGCGGCGGGCAGCTGCAGGCCGAGGAACGGCGACAGTTCCGCGCCCACGCCCTGGGCGACATCCAGGCCGACCGTGTCGATCAGCTCGATCGGGCCCATCGGCATGCCGAAGCGCACCGCGGCCTTGTCGATGACCGCGCCGGGGATGCCTTCGGCGTAGGCGTTGGCCGCTTCGAGCATGTACGGGAACAGCACCCGGTTGACCAGGAAGCCCGGGGTACCGGCGACCGGCACCGGGAACTTGTCCAGTGCCTTGCAGAACGCGGCCAGGCGCCGGACCGTCGCCGCATCCAGCCCATCGTGCTGGACGATCTCGACCAGGGGCATCAGCGCGACCGGGTTGAAGTAGTGCAGGCCGGCGAACTGCGCCGGACGCGCGATGTGGCCGCGCAGTTCGTCCAGCGGGATCGACGAGGTGTTGGTGGTCAGCAGGGCGTCGGGCTTCAACCGCGGCTCCAGCGACTGGTACAGCTCGCGCTTGGCCTCGGGCTGCTCGATGATCGCTTCGATCACCAGATCGGCGTCCGGCGCGCCGTCGCCGGCCAGGTCGCCCTTCAGGCGCGCGGCCACCGCCGGGCGTTTGCTCTCGTCGCGCACCTTCTTCGCGAACAGCTCCTGCGCGCGGCCGAGCGCGCCGTCGATGAAACGCTGCTCGCGGTCCTGCAGCGTCACCTCGAAGCCCTTGTACGCCGACCAGGCCGCGATGTCGCCGCCCATCACGCCGGCGCCGACCACATGCACGTGGCGGATGCCGTGCTCCTTGCCGGCCAGGCCCTTGAGCCGCTCGGTGAGGAAGAAGATCCGGATCAGGTTGCGCGCGGTCGGCGTGCCTGCCAGCTTGACCACCGCCTTGCGTTCGGCGTCCAGGCGCGCCTGGATGCCGCTGCCACCGGTGCGCTGCCAGACATTGATCAGCGCATACGGCGCCGGGTAGTGGTCCTTCTTCGCCTTGCGCGCGACCTGCTTGGTCATCTGCGGCGCGAGGATCTTCCGCGCCAGCCAGGTGTTGGTCGCCCAGCCGAGGAAGCGCTGCCGGAACGGCCGCTGGTGGCCGCGCAGGACCAGTGCCGCGGCCGCGTCCTCCAGCACCGCAGGTTCGGCGACCTTGTCGACCAGGCCGATGCCGCGCGCGGCCGAGGCCGACAGCGTGCGCCCGGTCAGCATCATGTCCATCGCCGCCGGCGCACCGACCAGGCGCGGCAGGCGCGCGCTGCCGCCCCAGCCGGGGAAGATGCCCAGCTTGGTCTCGGGCAGGCCGATCCGGGTCGAACCGTCGCTGGAGGCGGCGCGGTAGTCGCAGGCCAGCGACAGTTCGGTGCCGCCGCCCATGCAGAAGCCATGGATCGCCACCGCGGTCGGGCATGGCAGCTCGGCGACCTTCTGGAACACGGCCTGGCCGCGCCGGATCGCATCGTTGACGGTGCCCTTGCGGTCGAACTCCTGGAACTCCTTCAGGTCGGCGCCGGCGATGAAGCCGGACGGCTTGGCCGAAGCGAACACCACGCCCTTCGGCGGATCGATCGCCAGGCGTTCGACGATGTCGGCCAGCTCGATCAGCACGTCCTGCGACAGGGCGTTGACCGCGGCGTCCTGGCGGTCCATGGCCAGCACCACGACGCCGTCGTCGCGCTGTCTGACCTGCCAGTGGCTGAATCGGAGTCCGTCGAAGCCTGGGAGCATGGCGAACCATCCGGTTGTGTATGGAAGAGGGCCGTATCATCCCGAGGTTGTTTCCATGGCGTCAAATCCCAATAGACGACCCATGGCATGCGGCATCGGGGAGCGGGCGGCTTACGCTAGCGGACGTGCGGTTAACGTCCTGCATGGCGCAGGGACGGCGGCCTCACCCGCGCGACCGCATGCTTGCGTCTCATCCGTCCGGGGTGGCCCTTCGCCAGGCCGCCGAACTTTTTCCGGCAATGGCGGTCACAGGGCACGGCCATCGGCCGAGCTGACAGGAGTGCGGCCCGGCATGGCCGAGTTGATGCAACAGGATTCACCGCAGGAACTGGATCTCGAACTGGTGCGGCGCGTGCAGCGCGGCGACAGTGCGGCCTTCGACATGCTGGTGCGCAAGTACCAGCACCGGGTGGTGGCGCTGATCGGGCGCTACATTCCCGACTGGAGCGAATGCCAGGACGTGGCCCAGGACACCTTCATCCGGGCCTACCGGGCGATGGGCAATTTCCGCGGCGATTCCCAGTTCTATACCTGGCTGCACAGGATCGCCGTGAACACAGCGAAGAACCATCTGGTCGCCCACAACCGCCGCCCGCCCACCGACGACATCGATGCCACCGAAGCCGAGCAGTTCGATGGTGGCATCCGCCTGCGCGACAACGACACGCCCGAGCGCGAGGCGATGCGCGAGGAACTGGAGCGCACCGTGATGAAGGCGGTCGACGCGCTGCCGGAAGAACTGCGCATCGCGATCACCCTGCGCGAGGTCGAGGGCCTGAGCTACGACGAGATCGCGCAGAAGATGGATTGCCCGATCGGCACCGTGCGTTCGCGGATCTTCCGCGCCCGCGAAGCGATCGATACGGAACTCCGCCCCCTGCTTGATGTCCAAAGCGCCACACGCGAGCGTAACCGTCCATGAGCCAGGAACGTCACCCAGCGAATCCCGGCGCCGTCGGCGCCGACAAGATCGAGACCCATCACCGGCAGCAGCTGTCGGCGCTGATCGATGGCGCCCTGGCGCCCGACGAGGCGCGCTTCCTGCTGCGCCGGCTCGAACACGACGATGAGCTTGCCGGCTGCTACGAGCGCTGGCAGCTGTGCGGCGACGTGATGCGCGGCCAGGTCGCGCGCACCGCCGATGCCGGTTTCAGCCAGCGGGTCGCCGCGGCGCTTGCCACCGAAGCCGCGGTCGAAGCCGTGCGCCCGATGGCCGCCACGACCGGGCGTCGCCATGGCTGGGCGCGCTGGGGCGGCGGTGGCGCCGCGCTGGCCGCTTCGGTGGCCGTGGTCGCCATGTTCGTCGGCCGGCAGCAGGACCCGGTGATCGATGCCGGCCCCGCACCGCTGGTCGCCGAACAGCGCATCGTCGAGCCCGCGCCGGCGCCAGCCGCCGTTGCACCGGCATCGGCGCCAGCCGCCGTCGCGGTGGCCAGCGCGGCGGTCGCGGCGGCCGCTGCTCCGGTGGCGCGGACCACGCCCCGCCGCGAGGCGGCACCGCGGACGCCTGCGATCGAGCGCGAGCCGGTGCAGGTCGCGGCCGTCGCGCCGGTGCGCGACGAACGCACGGTGGATGCCGCCAGCCGCCAGGTTGCGGACGTCCTGCCGTTGCCGACGGTGCCGACGATCGGCTCGGCCGACAACGATCCCTTCGCCTCGGCCGCCCCACTGCAGGCACGGCCGTGGCCACGCGCGGCGCTGCCGCAGGCCGCATCGGGGGCGTTCAACGCCAGCATCGGCGAGCGCGGCGATGCCGGCGCCACGTTCTATCCGTTCGAGCCGCGGCTGCCTGCCGAAGGGGTTTCCCCGCGGGCCGACCTGCCGGCGCCGCCGGATGCCGACACGCCCACGCGGCGCTGATCCCCTTACCTTCACTTGTCCGGCGTCGCCGGTCCGCCCTGCCGGAGTCGCGGCGGGAACGGCGTCGCCTTGTCCCTTGCCACATCGTCGATAGGAGGCATCCTCATGAATCCACGTGTCCGCAACGGAATGCTGGCCGCCCTGGTGCTGGCCGCGCCGCTGGCTGCCTGTGCCCGTTCCCCCGACAGCGCCGCCGCCGCGTCGGCGCAGGCCACCACGGCCGCCGCGCCGGCGACCGCGCCTGCCGCGCCGCTGGTCACCGGCCTGCCGGACTTCACCCGGCTGGTCGAACAGGTCTCGCCCGGCGTGGTGAACATCGAAGTGCGCAGCTCGCCGCGCGCCGCCAGCCGCCGCGGCGGCATGCCGGACGAGGCGCAGATCCCGGAGATATTCCGGCGTTTCTTCGGCCCGGGGTTCGGCATGCCCGAAGGCGACGGCCAGTCGCCGGCACGGCGCGGCATGGGCTCGGGCTTCATCATTTCCGATGACGGCTACGTGCTGACCAACCACCACGTGGTCGACGGCGCCGACACCATCACGGTCAAGCTGGCCGACCGGCGCGAGTTCGAGGCCAAGCTGATCGGCAGCGACGAGGGCTACGACGTGGCCCTGCTGAAGATCGAGGCCAAGGGCCTGCCCGAGCTGCGCCTGGGCAAGTCGGCCAGCCTCAAGCAAGGCCAGTGGGTGGTGGCGATCGGTTCGCCGCTGGGCCTGGAGCAGTCGGTCACCGCCGGCATCGTCAGTGCGCTGGGCCGCAGCGCCGGGCAGGGCCAGCAGTACGTGCCGTTCATCCAGACCGACGTGGCGATCAACCGCGGCAATTCCGGCGGTCCGCTGCTCAACACCTCCGGCGAAGTCGTCGGCATCAACTCGCAGATCCTCAGCAATTCCGGCGGCTACATGGGCGTGAGTTTCGCGATCCCGGTCGACGTGGCGATGAGCGCGGTCGAGCAGATCAAGAAGACCGGCCGGGTCAGTCGCGGCATGCTCGGCGTGACCATCCAGCCGATCGACGCGAACCGGGCCAAGGGCCTGGGGCTGGACAGCAGCCGCGGTGCGCTGGTCAACGGCGTCGAGCCCGACAGCGCGGCGGCCAAGGCCGGCATCCAGATCGGCGACGTCATCACCGGAGTCAACGGCCAGCCGATCAACAGCAACTCCGACCTGCCGCCGCTGGTGGGCATGCTGCCGCCGGGCAGCAAGGCCAGGATCGAACTGATCCGCGACGGCAAGCCGCGCGAGCTGACCGTGACCCTGGGCGAGCTGGCCAGTGATGCCGAACGTGCGTCGACCATGGCGGCCGATGCCGGCGACGATGCGCCGGCCGCCGGTCCCAGCGCGATCGCCAAGCTCGGCATCGAGGCGGCCGACCTGAACGCGGCCAGCCGCCGCCAGCTGGGCCTCGAGAGCGGCGAGGGCGTGCGGATCACCGCGGTCAGTTCGATGGCCGCGCGTGAGGCCAACCTGGCACCGGGCCTGGTGATCCTGCGCGTGCGCAACACGCCGGTCGGCAGCGTCGCCGAGCTGGAGCGGGCACTGCGTCCGCTGAAGGACGGCGACGTGGCCATGCTGCTGGTGCGTTCGCCGAACGGGTCCAGCGGTTTCGTTGCGGTCCCGGTCGGCGCGGGCGACCCGTAAGGCGGACCCGATCCGGGATGGACGGCCATCGGGCCGCTCCATCCCGGCGTCCGACCGGGCGGGTGCGGCGCGATCGCCGAGGTGGCCGTGAAACCTCCCCGGCCGTGCGATAATCGCCCGTTGACCCGACGACGGCCGTCCCGCCGCCCCCACATGTCCTCCGATTCCATGCGGTTCATCCGCAACTTCTCCATCATCGCCCACGTCGACCACGGCAAGTCGACCCTCGCCGACCGCATCATCCAGCTGTGTGGTGGCCTGGAAGCGCGCGAGATGGAGGCGCAGGTACTCGACTCGAACCCGATCGAGCGCGAGCGCGGCATCACCATCAAGGCCCAGTCCGTCTCGCTGCCGTACAAGGCGAAGGATGGCAACACCTATTTCCTGAACTTCATCGACACCCCCGGCCACGTCGACTTCTCCTACGAGGTCAGCCGCTCGCTGGCCGCGTGCGAAGGCGCGCTGCTGGTGGTCGACGCAGCCCAGGGCGTGGAGGCGCAGTCGGTCGCCAACTGCTACACCGCGGTGGAGCAGGGCCTGGAAGTGGTGCCGGTGTTGAACAAGATCGACCTGCCGACCGCCGACATCGACCGGGCCAAGGCCGAGATCGAGGCGGTGATCGGCATCGACGCCGAGGACGCGGTCGCGGTCAGCGCCAAGACCGGCCTGAACGTCGGCGACGTGCTCGAGGCGATCGTGCACCGGATCCCGCCGCCGCAGCCGCGCGACACCGACAAGTTGCAGGCGCTGATCATCGATTCCTGGTTCGACAACTACCTGGGCGTGGTCTCGCTGGTGCGCGTGATGCAGGGCGAGATCAAGGCCAAGAGCAAGATCCTGGTGATGTCGACCGGGCGCGCGCACGAGGTCGACAAGGTCGGCGTGTTCACCCCCAAGCGCAAGGAACTGCCTGCGCTGCGTGCGGGCGAGGTGGGCTGGATCACCGCGTCGATCAAGGACGTGCACGGTGCGCCGGTCGGCGACACCCTGACCCTGGCCGCCGACCCGGCGCCCAAGCCGCTGCCCGGCTTCCAGGAAATGCAGCCACGCGTGTTCGCCGGCCTGTTCCCGGTCAACGCGGAGGACTACCCGGCGCTGCGCGAGGCGCTGGACAAGCTGCGGCTGAACGATGCGGCGCTGCGTTTCGAGCCGGAAAGCTCGGAGGCGATGGGCTTCGGCTTCCGCTGCGGCTTCCTCGGCATGCTGCACATGGAGATCGTGCAGGAGCGCCTGGAGCGCGAGTACGACCTGGACCTGATCACCACCGCGCCGACCGTGATCTACGAGGTGCTGCGCACCGACGGCACGGTGATGCCGCTGGACAACCCGGCCAAGCTGCCGCAGTCGAACCTGATCGACGAGGTGCGCGAGCCGATCATCCGCGCCAACATCCTCACGCCCGAAGCCTATATCGGCAACATCATCAAGCTGTGCGAGGAAAAGCGCGGCGTGCAGATCGGCATCACCTACATGGCCAGCCAGGTGCAGATCAGCTACGAACTGCCGATGGCCGAAGTGGTGCTGGACTTCTTCGACAAGCTCAAGTCGGTCAGCCGCGGCTACGCGTCGCTGGACTACCACTTCCTGCGCTTCGAGGCCGGCCCGTTCGTGCGCCTGGACACGCTGATCAACGGCGACCGCGTCGATGCGCTGTCGCTGATCGTGCACCGCAGCCACGCCGACCGGCGCGGCCGCGAGCTGTGCGAGAAGATGAAGGACCTGATCCCGCGGCAGATGTTCGACGTGGCGATCCAGTCCGCGGTCGGCTCGCAGATCATCGCCCGCAGCACGGTCAAGGCGATGCGCAAGAACGTGCTGGCCAAGTGCTACGGCGGCGACATCAGCCGCAAGAAGAAGCTTCTGGAAAAGCAGAAGGAAGGCAAGAAGCGGATGAAGCAGGTCGGCCGCGTCGAGATCCCGCAGGAGGCCTTCCTGGCCGTGCTGCAGGTCGACAGCAAGTAAGCTTCATCGTGTCGTTGGCTCCACATTCCCACCCGCTGCAGGATCGCGCATGAAATGGTTTGAGATCGGCCTGGTCGTGCTGACCTTCGCCACCGGCATCATCTGGCTGCTGGACCGGCTGTTCTTCGCCAAGCGGCGTGTCGCCCGCGGCGGTCTGCTGGACGAGGAGCCGGTGGTCGTCGACTACTCGCGCGCGTTCTTTCCGGTGCTGGCCCTGGTGCTGGTGCTGCGCAGCTTCATCGCCGAGCCGTACAAGATCCCGTCCAGCTCGATGATGCCCAACCTGCTGATCGGCGACTTCATCCTGGTCAACAAGTTCGCCTACGGCCTGCGCCTGCCGATCAACAACCACAAGTTCGTGTCGCTGGGCGAGCCCGAGCGCGGCGACGTGGTGGTGTTCAAGCCGCCGCACGCACCGGACCAGAACTGGATCAAGCGCGTGGTCGGGCTGCCGGGCGACCGGATCGGCTTCCACGGTGACACCCTCTACATCAACGGCGAGCCGGTGACCTACCAGCTGCAGGGCGAGTACGTCGGACAGGGCAAGGGCGTGGAGATGAATGGCGCCTCGTTGCTGACCGAGGAGCTGCCGGGCCGCTCGCACAGCGTGCTGGAGTGGGTCGGCCGCGCCAATCCGGCCGGCCAGGGTGACTGGACCGTGCCGGAGGGCCAGTATTTCGTCATGGGCGACAATCGGGATAATAGCGAGGACAGCCGGTTCTGGACCCAGACCCACTTCCTTCCGGAAGCCAACCTGCGGGGCAAGGCGTTCCTGATCTGGCTGAACTGCGATGACTGGTTCTGCAAGGGGAGTTTCGATCCGTCGCGGATCGGGACGACGGTCAAGTGACGCGCCCGATGGCGCCTCCAAGGGGAATGGCAATGAAGCGCAAGCAAGGCGGTCTGAGCCTGGTGGGATTCCTGATCGTGCTGGCGGTGATGGGGTTCGCCGCCTACGTGGGCATGAAGCTGTTCCCGATGTACCAGGAGTACTACTCGGTGCGTTCGGCGATGAAGGGGCTGTCCGGTGAGCCGGGCGTGGCCGACATGGATCCGTCGCGGATCCAGGACCTGTTCTTCCGTCGCCTGTTCATCAACTACTCCGAGAACGTGAAGCCGGCGAACGTGAAGTTCGAGCGGACCAATGGCGGCTGGAAGATGCGGGTGAACTACGAGGTGCGGCGCCCGCTGGTGGGCAATCTCGACGTGGTCGGCCGCTTCGACTCCACCCAGGAACTGACGCGGTCCGGTGGCGGCTGAGCGCACCATCCTGCGTGACCGGATCGGGCATCCGTTCGCCGATCCGGCGCTGCTGGCGCAGGCGCTGACCCATCGCAGCGCCGGCGCCCCGCACAACGAACGTCTGGAATTCCTCGGCGACGGGGTGGTCAACCTGCTGGCGGCCGAGGCGCTGTACCTGCGCTGGCCCAAGGCCGACGAGGGCGTGCTGACCCGGGCCCGGGCCGAACTGGTGCGCGAAGGCTCGCTGGCCACGATCGCGCGGCAGCTCGAACTCGGCGAGCGCCTGACCCTGGGGCCGGGCGAGCTCAAGTCCGGTGGTTTCCGTCGCGATTCGATCCTGGCCGATGCGCTGGAGGCGGTGGTCGCGGCGATCTACCTGGATGCCGGCTACGAGGGCTGCCGCAAGGCGGTGCTGCCGTGGTTCGAGCAGGCCCTGGCCGCGCTGCCGGTCGGCAAGCCGGAAAAGGACGCCAAGACCCGGTTGCAGGAGTGGCTGCAGGCCCGCCAGCGGCCGCTGCCGGTCTACGAGCTGGTGTCCGAATCCGGGGAGGAGCACGCCAAGGTGTTCCTGGCCCGGTGTACCCTGAGCGAACCGCCGCTGAGCGCCGAGGGCCAAGGCACCTCGCGCCGTCTGGCGGAACAGGCCGCGGCACTGGCGGCCATCGACCAGCTGGCGTCCTGACGCCGGCAACCAAGAGCGGCAACGTGTGAACCAAGAACAGACCCCTTCCCACCGCTGCGGCAGCGTCGCGGTGATCGGCCGGCCCAACGTCGGCAAATCCACCCTGACCAACGCCCTGGTCGGCGCCAAGGTCAGCATCGTCTCCAACCGGCCGCAGACCACGCGCCACCGGTTGCTGGGCATCGCCACGGTCGAGGGCGGCCAGCTGCTGCTGGTCGACACGCCCGGCCTGCATCGCCAGCAGGGCCGCTTCAAGGCCTCGGCGATGAGCCGGGTGATGAACCGGGCTGCGCGCGGCGCGCTGGAGGACGTCGACGTCGGCCTGATGGTGGTCGAGGCCGGGCGCTGGGACGAAGAAGACACCCTGGCCTTCAATGTGCTGAAAGACGCCGGCATCCCGGTGGTGCTGGCGATCAACAAGATCGACCGGCTCAAGGACAAGACCGCGCTGTTGCCGTTCCTGGCCCAGGTCAGCGACGGCCGCGAGTTCGCCGGCATCCATCCGCTGTCGGCGCTCAAGCGCAACGGCCTGGAAGCGCTGGTGCGCGACCTGCTGGCACTGGTGCCGGAGGCGCCGCCGGCATACGACGAGGACGAGATCACCGACCGCAGCCAGCGTTTCCTGGCTGGCGAGCTGGTCCGCGAGCAGCTGATGCGCCAGTTGGGCGAAGAGCTGCCCTATGCCACCACGGTCGAGATCGAGCGCTTCGCCGAAGACGGCGAGCTGCTGCGCATCGGTGCGGTGATCTGGGTCGAGCGCGAGGGCCAGAAGCCGATCGTGATCGGCAAGGGCGGCACCCGCCTGCGCGAGATCGGCAGCAAGGCGCGCGGGCAGATGGAGCGCCTGTTCGGACGCAAGGTGTTCCTGGAAACCTGGGTGCGCGTGCGCGAGGGCTGGTCCGACGACGAGTCGGCGCTGAAGGCCTTCGGCTACGGCGACAACTGACCGGCTCGCGCTTCCTGCGCGGCGCACGCTGACGGGCCGGTCATGCGGATCGATGGCGACAGCGGCTTCGTGCTGCACGCGCGCCCCTGGCGCGAGACCAGCCTGCTGGTCGAGGTGCTGAGCCAGGCCCACGGCCGCATCGGCCTGGTCGCGCGCGGCGTCACCGGTCCGAAACGGCACGTGCTGCGCGCCGCGCTGCAGCCACTGCAGTGGATCCGTTACGACGCGTCGCAGACCGGTGAGCTGGCCCAGCTGCGCCAGGCCGAGGCGCTGGACGCCGCGCCGCCGCTGAGCGGCGATGCGCTGCTGGCCGCGTTCTATCTCAACGAACTGGTGCTGCGCCTGGCGCCGCGCCAGGACCCGCTGCCCGACCTGCATGCCGCGTACGCGCGGACACGCGAGTGCCTGCGCATGGGCGAACCGCTGGCCTGGACCCTGCGCCGGTTCGAGCGCGACCTGCTCGATGCGCTGGGCGTGGGTGTGATCGCCGACAGCGATGGCGACGGCGAGCCGATCGATCCGGCCGCGCGCTATCGCCTCGAGCCCGAACACGGTGCGCGCAGGCTGCTGACCGACCGCGGGGGGGGTGAACGCAGCGCCGCGACCGGCAGCGCGCTGCTTGCGCTTGCGGCCGATGAGCAGCCCGACAGCGAGGATCTGGCAAGCCTGCGACTGCCGCTGCGCACGGTGCTGGCCCATCACCTCGGCCCGCGCGGACTGAAATCCTGGGACATGCTGGCCGACCTTGGCCGGCTGCGGAAGCCCGAACCGCGGACCTGACGGCCGGTTCCCCGGACCGACGTCGGCGCGTGCAGACAATGCGTGGCGCTTCAACGAGCACGCTCGGCAACACCACCGCGTTTGCGCGCTTTCGCATCCGCACAGCCAGTGGGCGCAGCCGGCGATCCGCCGATCAGGCACTCGGGATGCGCGGGGCGATGCGTGTCTGCCGCTCGTCGTGCGATGCCTCACGCGGACGTCTGTCCATGCAGTGATGTCCGCCGACGCGTGCCTCGATCGCACGATGCGGCACGCCGCTTTCCACGCGCTGCGCCGCGCCCGCATCGATGCGCGCAGGACGCCGCATCGGCCCAACCACCAAGCGCTTTCGATCATCGGGAGGATCGCGCGGCGGCGGCGGCGGCGGCGCGCGCCGCGCCATCTCCGCATCGAGCAGGCGTCCCGACACCGCTCGCGATGCCGCGCGCGACGCGCCTGCCGCCGGCCTCGCACGGAGGCTGGACCGATGCGCACTGCCGCGATCCGGCCGCGTCGGCCCGACCGGCATCCCCGATCCATGATGCGACGGCGCACGATCTAGAATGGCGTGATGACGACCCCACTCGACATCCGCAGCGTGCGCGGGCCCGACATCGGGCCATGGCTGGACGCTGTGGCGGCATTGCGCATCGCCGTGTTCCGCGACTGGCCGTATCTGTACGACGGCGACCTGGCCTACGAGCACGCTTACCTGCGCGCCTACGCGCAGTCGCCCGACAGCGTGTTCGTGCTTGCGCTGGAGGACGGGCGCGTGGTCGGCGCGTCCACCGGCCTGCCGCTGGAAGACGACACCGAGGCCTTCGGCGCCCCGTTCGCCGCCACCGGCGTGCCGGCCGCGCGGGTGTTCTACTTCGGCGAATCGGTGCTGCTGCCGGCGTACCGCGGCCGCGGAGCGGGACATGCGTTCTTCGACCGGCGTGAAGCCCACGCACGTGCGCTGGGGCGCTTCCGCTGGACCGCCTTCTGCGCGGTCGACCGCGACGACGACGATCCCCGCCGGCCGGCAGGGTATCGGCCCAACGACGTGTTCTGGCACAGGCGCGGCTACGCGCGGCAGCCGGGCATGACCATGCAACTGCGCTGGAACGAGGCCGGCGTCGGCGAGACCGTGCATGCGCTGACCTTCTGGCTGCGCGACTGGAAGGAGGATCTGCGATGAAAGTGGCCGTTGCGAAGTACCCGATCGGCATGCCGGCCGATTTCGAGGCCTTCGCGGCACGCCAGCGCGGCGTGCTCGCGCAGGCCGACGCGCAGGGCGCGCGGGTCGCGGTGCTGCCGGAGTATCTGTCGCTCGAGCTGGCGGCCACCTTCGCCCCGCCTGTCCGCGCCGACCTGCTCGCCTCGCTGGCCGCGATCCAGCAGCACCGCGATGCGTGGCTGGCGCTGTATGCCGATCTGGCGCGCGCCACCGGCATGTACGTGGTCGCCGGCAGCTTCCTGCTGGCCCACGTCGATGGCCGCTATCGCAACCGCAGCGACATGTTCGCGCCAGACGGCGGCCGGTTCTGGCAGGACAAGCTGCAGCTGACAGGCTTCGAGAAGGCCACTGGCGTGATCGATGGTGGCGACATGCTGAAGGTGACCGCGGTCGATGGCGCGCGCGTCGGCGTGTCGATCTGCTACGACAGCGAGTTCCCGCTGCCGGTGCGCGCGCAGTACGAGGCCGGTGCGCGCCTGCTGCTGGTACCCAGCTGCACCGATACCGCCGCCGGGGCGACCCGCGTGCGCGTGGGCTGCCTGGCCCGTGCGCTGGAGAACCGCTTCTTCGTCGCGCAGTCGGTGACCGCCGGCGAGGCGGCGTGGAGTCCGGCGCTGGACGTGAACACCGGCGAGGCCGCGCTGTATGCGCCGATGGATGCAGGATTTCCCGCCGACGGCGTCGTCGCCCGGACCCGCGGCGACCAGCTGTGGGCGGTGGCCGAGCTGGATCTGGACGCGCTCGACGCCAGCCGTGCAGCGGCCCAGGTCGCCAACGACCGCGACTGGCGCGGCCAGCTGCAGCCGGCGCTGCTGCGCGCGCGCCACGACGCGTTCGCCGGGTAGATCGCACCGTCGCGATCAGCGATGCGGTCCTTCCCGGCACACGCCGGCAGGAGCGCCGGCCCGTGCGATGCGCCGTTTTTTCGCCATGCGGTGGAGAGCAATCGCTGTCGAGGCGATGGCGGCAGGCAACGTGCGCTCAGCGACGGAAGTCTCCGCAGGGGCGTCCATGCGCGATCGCCATCCGCCCAGCGTGTGCGGCGTGTCGGCTGCCTCGCAGCGGCCGGCGAACTGGCGGTTACAGAACGGCCGGCAACGTGCCGGCGACCCAGAACGAACCGCCGGCCAGCAGCGAGCCGATCGCCGTGGCTGCCAGAACATCGCTGGGGTAGTGCAGCCCCAGCACCACGCGCGACACCGCGACCGAGGCGGTGAACGGAATGAGCAGCAGCGCCAGCATCGGGAAGTAGCCGAGCGCGACGATGGTGAACGACACCGCGTGCAGGGTGTGCCCGGACGGAAAGCTGAACTCGTCCAGCGGCGCGACCCAGGCCTGGATGCGGCCATCGGCGGCGAAGGGGCGCGGGCGACGCGTCCAGCGCTTGAGCGTCTTGTACAGGGTCAGTGCGACCAGGCTGATCGCGGCCATGTGCACTGCCGCCGTCCAGCCCGCGCGGCCGCCGGCCACCGCGAGCACGGCCATCAGCGCATACCAGAACACGCCGTCGCCAAGCCGGCTCACGATCGAGAAGTAGGCGCGCACGCTGCGGCGCAGTCCCCAGCGGTTGGCGCGCAGGCACCAGTGGCGGTCGCGTGCGGACAGCGCGGACGGATGCGGCGGGACCGCGACCGGAGCAGGATCAGGCGGCGAGCGGCGCATGGCGGTCTCCGTTGCGGACCAGGCCGGCGAGCAGGGCGTCGAAATCGGCGGCGACCTGCTCCGGACGCAGATGCCGCATCGCGGCGCTGGCGGCGATGCCCATCGTCCTGCGCAGCGCCGCATCGTCGGCCAGTGCCAGCGCGGCCCGCATGAAGGCCGCATCGTCCGCCACGGCCGCGCCGTGCACGCCATCGCGCAGGTGCTCGCGTGCGGCGCCGTAGTCGAATGCGACCGTCGGCACGCCGCTGGCCATCGCCTCCAGGGTGACGTTGCCGAACGTCTCGCTGTGGCTGGGGAACAGGAACAGGTCGGCCGAGGCGAAATGACGCGCCAGCTCGGCGCCGCGCCGGATGCCGCAGAACACGAAGTCCGGATTGGCCTGTGCCAGCACCTCGCGCGCCGGGCCGTCGCCGACCCAGACGAAGCGTGCGTCCGGATGCCGCTGCTGGATGGCCCGGTAGCCGCGCACGGCCAGTTCCAGGTTCTTTTCGGCGGCGATCCGGCCGACATGGATCACCACCAGCGCGTCCGCCGCCACGCCCCATTGCTGGCGCAGCGCGGCGTCGCGTCTGTCCGGGCAGAACTGTGCGGTGTCGACCGCGCGGGCGAGCCTGGCCACCCGGCGGAATCCGGCGCCCTGCAGGAAGCCCTGCAGTTCCAGGGTCGGCACCACCGTCGCGTCGGCGCGGTTGTGGAAGCGGCGCATCCATGCCAGCGCCGTGCCCTGCAGGAACGGCATGCCGTAGTCGCGCATGTAGGTGTCGAAGCGGGTATGGAACCCGGTCGCGACCGGGATCCCGAGCCGGCGCGCTGCGCGCAGCGCCGACCAGCCGAGCGGGCCCTCGGTGGCGATGTAGATCGCATCGGGCCGGGCGGTTGTCCAGCGTCCGAGCAGGGTGCCGGTGGCGGGCAGGCCGAAGCGCAGGCCCGGATAGCGCGGCAGTCCGGCGCCACGCACCAGCATGGTCTGGCCGTCGCCGGTCTGGCCGGCCGACTGGCGCGGTCGCACCAGCGTCACCTGATGGCCGCGTTCGCGCAGGCCGTTCTCCAGGCCCTGGACGGTCAGGGCGACGCCGTTGACTTCGGGAGGATAGGTCTCGGTGACGATGGCGTAGTGCATGCGCGGGCACTCCCTGTTTTGCGCATGCTGCGGCCGCTGGATGGAACTCGGATGACGCGATGATGACGCTTGCGTGACCGGCGGGCGGGCGTGCCGGTCAGGGCGTGTCGTCCGCAGGCCGGACCCGTTCGACGCGCAGGTCGAGTTCGCCATCGCGCAGGCGGGCGCGGACCAGATCGCCGGGCCGGGCCTGGGTCACCGACTGCAGCAGGCGGCCATCGCCGATGCGGTCGAGGATGCTGTAGCCGCGCGCGACGGTGGCCAGCGGGCTGACCGCTTCCAGCGAGCGCGCGAGCGCGCGCAGCCGCAACGCGTCGCGGCGCAGGGTCTGGGCGATCGCCACCTGCGGCCGCGCCTGCAGCCGTTGCAGGCGCGCTGCCAGCTGGGCCAGGCGGCGACCGGGCGCATGCGCGCGCAGCACCGCGCCGGCCTGCGCGGTACGCGCCAGGCGGCGCTGCAGATGGCCGCGGATCTGCGTCTGCAGGCGACGCAGCAGCGCGTCCTGGCGCTGGCGCAGCAGCCGCAGGCGGGCCTGCGGGCCCTGCGCCTGCAGCCGCAGCGCGGCACGGTCGGCGCGCTGCATCGCCTGGCGCAGCCGGCCCCGCTGCAGGCTGTCCATGCGCGCCTGCAGTGCGCGCAGGCGTGCGCCCAGGTCGCGGCGTTCGGGGACCAGCAGTTCGGCCGCGACCGACGGTGTCGGCGCGCGCAGGTCGGCGGCGAAGTCGGCCAGGGTGAAGTCGGTCTCATGCCCGATCGCCGATACCACTGGTACCGGCGAGGCGGCGATGCTGCGGGCCAGGCGCTCGTCGTTGAACGCCCACAGGTCCTCGAGCGAACCACCGCCGCGGGCGAGCACGACCACGTCGTAACGGCCGCTGCGGGCGGCGCGCTGCAGCAGGTCGGTGATCTGCGCGGCGGCGGTGTCGCCCTGCACCAGGCTGGGCAGGATCTCGACATCGACCAGCGGCCAGCGCCGGGCCAGCACGCTGAGCACGTCGCGCACCGCCGCGCCGGTCGGCGAGGTGATCACCGCGACCCGGCGCACGTAGGCGGGCAGGGTGCGCTTGCGGTCCTCATCGAACAGCCCTTCGGCGGCCAGCTTCGCCTTCAGCGCTTCGAACGCGCGCCGCAGCGCGCCTTCGCCGGCCTCTTCCATGTGGTCCAGCACCAGCTGGTAGTCGCCGCGCGCCTCGTACAGGGTCAGGCGACCGCGCGCGAGCACGCGCAGGCCTTCGCGCGGGGCGAACTTCAGCCATTGGCTCTTGGGCTTGAACATCGCGCAGCGCACCTGCGCGCGCGCGTCCTTCAGGTTGAAATACAGGTGCTCGGAGGCGGGCCGGGTGACGTTGCCCAGTTCGCCTTCGACCCAGATCAGCGGAAACGCGCTTTCCAGCAGGTCGCGCGCCAGCGTATTGAGCTGGCTGGGACTGAGGACGGCGTTCTGCTCGGGCATTGCGGCGGGGCCGGCGATGGCGCGACAGGATACTGCGGTGGGGCCGGGCGGCGTGAACGCCGCGCTGGATCAGCCGCCGGCGGACGTGTCCTGCATGGCGGCGGCATGGCGATGCAATGCCCAGGCCACGTGCTCGCGGACCAGGTCCGATGGATCATCGCGACGCGAGGCGAGGGCCGCCAGCACCGATGGCGTGGTCGGGGCGTTGCCCAGCGCGACGGCGATGTTGCGCAGCCAGCGCTGGTGCCCGCTGCGCCGGATCGGACTGCCCTCGGTGCGGCGCAGGAACTCGGCTTCGTCCCAGGCGAACAGGTCGGCCAGACTGGCGGTGTCCAGGTCGTTGCGGGCACGGAAATCGGGCTCGTCGGTGCGCCTGGCGAACTTGTTCCACGGGCAGACCAGCTGGCAGTCGTCGCAGCCGAAGATGCGGTTGCCGATCGCGACGCGGAACTCCTCCGGGATCGGGCCGTCGTGCTCGATCGTCAGGTAGGAGATGCAGCGGCGCGCGTCGAGCCGGTGCGGGGCGATGATCGCCCGGGTGGGACAGACCTCGATGCAGCGCACGCAGCTGCCGCAGTGCGCGCTGGCCGGCGGATCGACCGGCAGCGGCAGGTCGACGTAGATCTCGCCGAGGAAGAACCACGATCCCCCGTTCTTGTCGATCAGGCAGGTGTGCTTGCCGATCCAGCCCAGGCCCGCGTTGCGGGCGAGCGCGCGTTCCAGCACCGGCGCCGAATCGACGAACACGCGGTGGCCGAACGCACCGACCTCCTCCTGCAGGCGCGTGGCCAGCTTCTGCAGGCGGTTGCGCATCAGCTTGTGGTAGTCGCGACCCAGCGCATAGCGGGCGACATAGGCGCGTTCGCCATCGGCCAGCGTATGCCAGGCGTCGTCGCTGTCGTTGCGGCCGTAATCCAGACCGACCGAGATCACCCGCACGGTGCCCGGAATCAGCTCCTGCGGACGCGAGCGCTTGTCGCCATGCTGGGCCATCCAGTCCATCGTTCCGTACAGGCCCTTGGACAGCCAGTCGCGCAGATGGGTTTCGTCCTCGGCCAGGTCGATGCCGGCGATGCCGCAGCGCTGGAAGCCGAACTCGGCGGCGAGCGCGCGCACGCGTGCGCCGATGGCAGGGAGGTCCGGCGGCGGCAGCGGCAACGACATGCGCCGATTATAAAGTCGCGCCGTGCGCCTCCGACCGGAACACGATCGTGCGATGCCGTCGTGGCGACTGCCCCCTTCGCTGGCGATCGCCCGTCGTCCCGCCCGCAGCGGGTGCACGCAGATGCCGTGCACCGCCTAGAATCGCCGCATGAGCGACTCCGCGCTGCTGCCCTTGCACGACACGTCCGCCGCCCGTGCGCTGGACCGCGACGCGAGCGCGGCGCTGGGCGATGCCTATGGCCTGATGCAGCGTGCAGGCGATGCCGCCTGGCAGTGCCTGGCGCGCTACTGGCCGACGGGACCGGTCGTCGTGTGCTGCGGGCCAGGCAACAACGGTGGCGATGGCTACGTGCTCGCGCGGCTGGCCCGGCAGGCCGGTCGGCAGGTGCAGGTGCTGCATCCGGCCGATGCGGCGCCGCGCAGCGCGCTGTGCCGGCGTGCGCATGACGACCATGTCGCGTCGGGTGGCGTGGTCGATGTGGGCGACACGGTGCCCGCTGCGGCCACCCTGGTGGTCGACGCCCTGTTCGGCATCGGCCTGTCGCGCGCGCCGGACGGCGCGACCGCCGCGTTGATCGGTGCGATCGCCCGATGCGATGCGCCGGTGTTCGCGCTCGATGTCCCCAGCGGCGTCGATGCGGACCGGGGCTGCGTCCCCGGCATCGCGGTGCGCGCCGAGCGCACCCTGCAGTTCATCGTCGCCCACCGCGGGCTGTACACGGGCGACGCGCTGGAACACTGCGGCGAGCGTCTTCTCGATGGCCTCGGCGTGGATCCGGCACTGGTGGCCAGCACCGGTGCCGCCGCCGAACGGCTCACGCCGGCCGCACTGCCGCGCTGGCTGGCGCCGCGTCGCGCCAACACGCACAAGGGCGAGTCCGGCCGCGTGCTGTGCCTGGGCGGCGATCACGGCGGCGGCGGGGCGCTGGCGCTGTGCGCCGAAGCGGCATTGCGGAGCGGAGCCGGGCTGGTGGCGGCGGCCACGCGGCTGCGTCATGTCGCCGCGTTGCTCTCGCGTTGCCCGGAAATCATGGCGCTGTCGCCCGATGACGATGCCGCGCAGCTGCGGGGGCGCCTCGAGGCGGCTGCCGTGGTCGCGGTGGGACCCGGCCTGGGTCAGGCCGCCTGGGGGCGGCACCTGTATGCGCTGGCGCTTGCCTCGCAACGCCCGCTGGTGATCGATGCCGATGCGCTCACGCTCCTGGCCAGCGCACCGCAGCGGCTCGACGCCGCGGTGATCACCCCGCATCCCGGCGAGGCGGCGCGCCTGCTCGGCTGCTCGACCGCCGACATCCAGCGCGACCGGTTCGCCGCGGCGGCGGCCCTGGTCGACCGCTACCGCTGCAGCGTGGTCCTGAAGGGCGCCGGCAGCATCGTGGCCGCGCCCGGGCGCAGGCCGCGCGTGATCGCCGCAGGCAATCCGGGCATGGCGGTCGGCGGCATGGGCGACCTGCTGACCGGCATCGTCGCCGGACTGATGGCGCAGGGGCTCGCGCCGTTCGAGGCGGCCAGCGCGGGCGCTCTGCTGCATGCGGCGGCTGGCGACGCAGCGGCCGCCGCCGGTCAGCGCGGTCTGCTGCCTGGCGACCTGTTGCCGTGGCTGCGCCGCCTGGCCAATCCATCACCGTCCCTCATCCCATTCCCGGAGCGTTCCTGATGCAGGTGTTCCTTCCCGACAGCGAGGCCACCGCCCATCTGGGCCAGGCGCTCGCCGTCACCCGGCCGCGTCCGGCGATCGTGCATCTGCAGGGCGATCTCGGCGCGGGCAAATCGACTCTCGCACGGGCCCTGCTGCGCGCGCTGGGCGTAGAGGGGCCGGTGCGCAGCCCGACCTACACACTGGTCGAACGTTATCCGGTGGAGGGTGGCGAAGCCTGGCACCTGGACCTGTACCGGATCGGAGACGCGGGCGAACTCGATTTCCTTGGCCTGGATGGCGACGAGGCCGTGCTGTGGCTGGTCGAATGGCCCGAGCGCGGGCGCGCCGCCTTGCCGCCGCCCGACCTGACCGCGTGGCTGCAGCTGGAGGGCGAGGGGCGTGCGCTGCGGCTGCAAGCCCACGGCGCGCGCGGCGAGGCCTGGCTGGCGGCGTTGCAGGCCGGGGGGTACTTGCGGGGCCTTTCTGTGATCTGACGCCAGAAAGGTCCGGCAGGTTACGGATTATTAAGGGAAAACGTATTGCAATCACTGCGCGTCGGTGCTTGAATCCCGGACCATGCGCAATCGGATTGCACGCCAACTGGGACTGTGGGGAGCAGGATTCGTCCTGGCCGGCCTGCACATGGCATGCGCGTTCGCCGGTGAAGTGAAGTCGATGACGCTCGGACACGGCGCCACCGGCACCCGCGCCGAGATCCAGCTGCACGGGGACGGTGCCTACAAGACCCTGTCCCTGACCGGCCCGCACCGCCTGGTCGTCGACTTTCCCGATTCCACCGTGGCGCGTGACATGGCGCTGCCGGCGCCTGCCGGCATCGTGACCAGCGTCCGCACCGGCCAGCCCGTGCCGGGGACCTTCCGGGTGGTCTTCGAGCTGGCCAGCCCGGTGGTGCCGCTCACGCCGCGGACTGAGCCCGTGTCCGGCGGCAGCCGGCTGGTCATCGAATGGCCGGGCGATGGTCCGGCCACTGCGGTCGCCTCCGCGCCTGCCGCCGCGACCAACCCGACCGTCCCGAAGGTCGACACCGGGGCCGACGCGCGCGCCGAGGCCGCGCGGGCGACCGCGCTGCTCACGGCGCAGACCGTCCAGGCGGTACAGGCAGGCACGGCGCCCGCGCCTGCGTTGCCTTCCGCGCAGGCCATTCTCGACGGCGCCGCCGTTGCAGCCACCCAGGCGCCGGCCACGGCGCCGCCCGTACAGGCACCGGCACCCGCGCCGGTGCAGGCGCCACCGCCGCCAGTCGCGACCAAGACCCGGCCGCTGATCGTGGCGATCGACGCCGGTCATGGCGGGCAGGATCCCGGTGCGGTCGGCCCGACCGGCAAGCGCGAGAAGGACGTGACCCTCGCGATGGCCCGCGAACTGGCCAGGCAGGTCGATGCCACGCCCGGCCTGAAGGCCTTCCTCGTGCGCGACAGGGATGTGTTCCTGCCGTTGCCGATGCGCGCCCAGCGCGCCCGCCAGGCCAAGGCCGACATCTTCATCTCGATCCACGCCGATGCTGCAGAGAACCGCAGTGCGCGCGGCTCGTCGGTCTACGTGCTGTCGACCAAGGGCGCATCCTCGCAGCGCGCCCGCTGGCTGGCGGACAAGGAAAACGCGGCCGACCTGGTCGGCGGCGTGCGTCTGCAGCAGACCGAGAACGTGCTCGCCGGCGTGCTGCTCGACCTGGCCCAGAGCGGGCACATGCGCGCCTCCGAAGATGCCGCGCACCACGTGCTCGGCGGTCTCAAGCAGGTCGGCAACAACCACAAGCCGAACATCGAGCGCGCCAACTTCGCCGTGCTGCGCACCGCGGACATGCCGGCGATGCTGGTCGAAACCGCCTTCATCTCCAATGCGGACGAGGAAAAGCGGTTGATCGATCCGGCGTTCCAGCGCAAGGTCGCCGGCGCGGTGCTCAACGGCATCAACACCTATTTCACCCGGCAGCCGCCGCCGGGCACGCTGTTCGCCGCACGTGCGGCGCAGGCCGAGGCGGCCGGTGCGACGATCTCGGGCGGCACGCCCTGAGAGGCGGCCCCCGGTAGCTACCGCGTTTACCGTCGGCGCGGATGACGCCAGTGCACCCCAGTCGTCGCATCCGGGACGCCGGCACCACGGGCGTGGCCATCGCCGTGCTCGCTGACGACGGGTTCCCGCTTCTGCTTCCTGCCTGACACCGCAGGGTGTGGCGGTTTTACCCACATCCCCGTGATGGAGGCGCCGCATGCGATCCGCTGCCGACACCGCGGCCGGCCGGTTTCTGTCGCCACGCGCCTCGGCGCGCTCCTCGGGCCGTACGCGCTGAGGATGCCCCCATGCGCGAGTGCGGGCCTGGCGATCGGGTGCAGGTACTGCAGCCGATGCCGCTGGCGTCGCGTGCCGCCAGAAGCGCGTACTCGCAGGCGACGCAGGCGCGGGCCTCGGCCCTGCGGCTATCATCACCGCTGGTTTCCCGCAGTGCCGCGCCCCGTGCCGATCCGCCAGCTCCCCGACACGCTCATCAACCAGATCGCCGCCGGCGAGGTCGTCGAACGTCCTGCCTCGGTGGTCAAGGAACTGGTCGAGAACGCGCTCGACGCCGGTGCGCGCCGGGTCGACATCGACCTGGAGGAGGGTGGCGTGCGCCTGATCCGGATCCGCGACGATGGCGGCGGCATCGCGCCCGAGGAACTGCCGCTGGCGGTCTCGCGGCATGCGACCAGCAAGATCGCCTCGCTCGATGATCTGGAGGCGGTGGGGACGCTGGGCTTCCGTGGCGAGGCGCTGCCGTCGATCGCCTCGGTCAGCCGCTTCCAGCTGTCGTCGCGCCGCGCCGGTGACGAACATGGATCGATGCTGCATGTCGAAGGCGGGAAGGTCGGCCAGATCGAGCCGAAGGCGCAGCCACCGGGTACCACCGTCGAGGTCCGTGACCTGTTCTACAACGTGCCGGCGCGGCGCAAGTTCCTGCGCGCCGAGCGCACCGAACTCGGCCACATCGAGGAATGGCTGCGTTCGCTTGCGCTGGCGCGGCCGGAGGTCGAGCTGCGGGTCAGCCACAACGGCAAGCCCTCGCGCCGCTACCGTTCCGGCGTGGATACCTCGGGCGAACGCCTGAACGAAACGCTGGGCGAGGATTTCGCGAAGCAGGCGCTGCGCGTCGATCACGCCGGCGCCGGGTTGCGCCTGTCCGGCTGGATCGCACAGCCGCATTACTCGCGCGCCAGCGCCGACCAGCAGTACGTCTACGTCAACGGACGCGCCGTGCGCGACCGCAGCATCGCGCACGCGGTGAAGCTGGCCTACCAGGACGTGCTGTTCCATGGCCGCCAGCCGGCCTATGTGCTGTTCCTGGAACTCGATCCGACCCGGGTCGACGTCAACGTGCATCCAGCCAAGCACGAAGTGCGTTTCCGCGACGGCCGCCTGATCCACGATTTCGTGTTCCGCACGCTGCAGGAAGCGCTGTCGAACACCCGCGCCGGACAGACGCCGACGCCGGAAGGACTCGCCCCGCCGTCGATGCCGCATGCGGCTGACGGCGATGCGACGCGTTCACCGGCCGCCTGGATGCCGCAGTTGCGCGAACAGGCGCCGCTGGGGCTGCGCGTGGAGCAGGCACCCGGCACCTACGCCGCGCTGTACGCGCAGCCGGCATCGGCCGCGGTACCGGCGCAGGTGGCCGCGCCGGCCTGGACCAATCAGCCGCTGCCCGCCACCGCCGATGGCGAGGTGCCGCCACTGGGCTATGCGATCGCGCAGCTGCACGGCATCTACATCCTGGCCGAGAACGCCGATGGTCTGGTCGTGGTCGACATGCACGCCGCGCACGAACGCATCGGCTACGAGAAGCTGAAGCACGCGCACGACGGCATCGGCCTGCGTGCGCAGCCGTTGCTGGTGCCGATGGCGCTGGCGGTCGGCGAACGCGATGCCGACGTCGCCGAGCGCGAGGCGGCGACGCTGGCCGAGCTCGGCTTCGACATCACCCGCAGCGGCCCGCAGACGCTGGCGGTGCGCAGCATCCCCGCGCTGCTGGCGCAGGCCGATCCGGAAGCGCTGCTGCGCGACGTGCTGGCCGACCTGCGCGAGCACGGCCAGACCCGGCGCGTGGCGGCCGCGCGCGACGAACTGCTGTCGACGATGGCCTGTCATGGCGCGGTACGCGCCAACCGGCGCCTGACGCTTCCTGAAATGAACGCGCTGCTGCGTGACATGGAAGCGACCGAACGCTCCGGCCAGTGCAACCACGGCCGGCCCACCTGGACCCGTTTTGGACTTGGAGAGATCGACCGATGGTTCCTGCGTGGGCGATGAGAGGGCTGCTGCCGGTGCTCGCCGGTTTGCTGCTGGGCGGATGCGGCGAGCGTGTGGCGCAGGCGGCCGCTGACCGGCCGGCGCCGGTCGATGCGGCCTTCGTGGCGGCCGAGCAGGCCTGGCGCACCTCGCGCCAGGAGGACCTGCTGCGGCCAGATGGATGGACCAGCCTGGCGGGCCTGCACTGGCTGGATCTGAAGGCGCACTACATAGGCAGCGGAACCGCGATCGGCAACGGCGTGCGCTTCGCGTTCGGGCCACCGCGGATGGGCATGGTGGCGCGCGATGCCGCCGGGCAATGGTCGTTCACCCCGGAGGCCGGCGTCGCGCTGACCTACAACGGCCAACCGCTGAAGGGGCGCGTGCCGCTCCACAGCGATCACGACGCCACGCCCAGCGTGATCGGTTTCGACGAGGGCAGGGGCCAGATGACGCTGCTGCTGCGCGGCGACCGCCACGCCTTGCGGATCAAGCACGCCGATGCGCCGGGACGGCTGCAGTTCGCCGGCCTGCAGTACTGGCCGGCCGATCCGTCGTGGCGGATCACCGGTCGTTTCCTGTCGCATCCCGCGGGCAAGACGCTGCCGATCGCCGACATCATCGGCATCAGCAACGACTCGCCCAATCCGGGAGCGGTCGAGTTCGAGCGCGATGGCCGGACCTATCGCCTCGAAGCCCTCGGCGAACCGGGGCGGAGTCTGTTCTTCGTGATGGCCGACCGGACCAGCGGACACGGCAGTTACCCGGCCGGGCGTTTCCTCGAGGCGGACTGGCCCGGTGCCGGTGGCGAGGTGGTGCTGGATTTCAACCGCGCCTACAACCCGCCGTGCGCCTTCACCCTGTTCGCGACCTGCCCGTTGCCGCCGCCGGAGAACCGGATCGACCTGGCGGTGACGGCCGGCGAGAAGACCTACTCGGCTCCAGGGCATTGATGCCGGCACGGCCGGCGGCGAGGACGACACCGATGATGAAGAGAGCCACGACCTGGATGACGCGGCGGATCGTACTGGCGCTGCTGCTGATGCTGGCCGGACTGACGGCCGCGCAGGCCCAGCCGCCGGTGCCGCTGCTGTGGAAGGTGTCCGACGCCGACAACGCGGTCTATCTGCTCGGCTCGTTCCATCTGCTGCACGCCGACGACTATCCGCTGTCGGCCGATGTGGAGGCCGCGTTCGCCGCGTCCGACAGGCTGATGTTCGAACTCGCGCCCGAGGAGATCGAGGCGCCCGATTTCGCGCTGACGCTGATGCAGGCCGCGCGGCGCGAAGGCCCGGGCACGCTCGAGGACGAGCTCGGCCCGATCCTGTGGGCGCGCCTGGAAGGGTATGCGGATCGGAATGGACTGCCGTTGGCGCAGCTGTCGGCGTTCGACCCCTGGTTCGTGGGCATGAGCATCACGATGACCGAAATGGGACGCCAGGGACTGGATCCGGCGCTTGGCTTGGATCGTCATTTCATGCGCAAGGCCGCTGCCGCCGGCAAGCCGGCCGCCGGGCTGGAGCGTGCCGCCGAGCAGATCGCGGTGCTGGCCGACATGGACCGCCCGGCGCAGCGCCAGCTGCTGGCCGAGGCGCTGGACCAGGCCGACGACGGCGCGACGCAGACCGCCGCGCTGCATGACGCGTGGCGCCGCGGTGATGCCGACGCGCTGTGGACTGGCACCGCGCTGCAGATGAAACGCGAGTATCCGGCCCTTTACCGGCGGATCAACGTGGAACGCAACCAGGCCTGGGTGCCGGCACTGGAACAGGAACTGGCGCGCACCTCCGGCGACGCCCTGGTGGTGGTCGGTGCACTGCATCTGCTCGGCGAGGATGGCGTGGTCGCGCTGTTGCAGGCGAAGGGTCATACCGTCGAGCGGATCTGCTCGGCGTGTGCCCCGACGAGGTAGGACAGCACCGCCCCCGCGGTGCGAATGGTCCAAGGATCCATGACGGTGTCGCACGGCTGCCGCCGATGCCGGGCCATCCGTCGTCCATCCGCCGGGTTCTTCGGACCGTGCATGGGGTAGGCCACCCGCAGGAAGCGACGTAACCAACCGGTCGCACGAATCGTCGCTGCCGCATGAAGTTCTCTCGCAACGGCCGACATCATGAAGCGGTGCGGTGCGGTGCGGGTGCGAAATCCGGATGGAAAGAGCCCCGCCTTCCGGCGGGGCTCTTCTGCTCATCGTGCTGCGGCTCAGCGGGCGCCGAAGCGGTAACGGGCCTCCATGTAGATCGCACGTCCGTACGCGCTGTATTGAGCGCTGTTGTACGGCTCGCCGCTGGTGCCGGGGAAGGTCCTGTCCTCCGGCGGCATGTCGTTCAGCAGGTTGCTGACCGACAGCGACAGATCCAGCTGATCCAGCGCGGCGTAGCTGACGCTGAGGTTGTACGTCGTGAAGCCGCCGAGCTTGCCTGCTGCACCGGTCGGATCGTCGTAGGTCTCGATCAGGCGTGCACGATAGTTCGGCGTGTGGCCGATCCGGTTCGCATACAGGGTGGTGCTCCAGTTGCTGATGCGCCAGTTGAGCGACGCATTGGCCTTGGTCTTCGGGTCGCTGCTCCAGCCCGGGTTGCGCAGCAGATCGATCGGCGCGTCGCCGTCGAACGAGGTCAGCTCGTGCTTGAGGTTGTTGGTGTACGAGCCACGGAACGTCAGGTCGCCGTACTGGCCGATGTCCAGCGTGTAGTTGGCGGCGACGTTGACGGCTTCAAGCACGCGCTTGGCTTCGTTGACCTTCGGCGTGTAGATGTCGGTGATGTAGCCCAGCGAATCACGCGTGATCTTGGAAAGCGCGTCCACGCAGACCGGAGACGCGATGTCGTAGCCCGCCGCACCGGTACGGCAGAACATCTCGCGCAGCGCCAGGCCACGCGCATCCTGCGAGGCGACCTCGTCGCGGATGTCCCAGCGGAAGTAGTCGGCCGTCAGCGAGAACGTCGGCACCGGCGCCCACACCGCGCCCACGTTCCAGACGTCGGCATTCAGCGGCTGAAGGGTGCGGCTGCCCTCGGTCGTGCCGAAGTACTGGCTGTCGGAATACTCGGCAGGGCACTGGTCGACGTTGGCCGGACCGAAGCCGAGCAACTGGCAGTTGTAATAATCGGGTACGAAATTGTAATAGCCGCTCGCTGCCTGGAACTGGTCGGCCAGCGTCGGTGCCTTGAACGCGGTGCCGTACTTGCCGCGCAGCAGGAAACTCTCGACAGGACGGTACTCGAGGCCGATCGAATAGGTCGACTTGTCGACGTTCTCGGCGCCAACGGGTTCGAAGCGATCGAAGCGCCCGGACAGCGATGCCGTCAGCTGGTCCAGCAGCGGCAGGCGCAGCTCGGCGATGGCGGCCATGCGGTCGCGCTCGCCACCACCATCGACCGACGTGGTTCCCCACACCTCGCCATCCAGCAGGCGCTGATCGGGACGGTAGGTCCACTCTTCCTGGCCGTACTCCATGGCCAGCGCCAGTCCGGCGCTGCCGCCCGGCAGGCTGAACAGGTCGCCGTTGGTCACCTGGGCGCGCAGCATGTCGTTGCTGGTCTTGCTGCGGGTGGTGGTGTAGCCGGTGAAACTCGCGAGGTCCTCCGGGGACATCAGCGTGTAGAAGGCCGCATAGTCCGGACGGTACACGTCGTACTCGCCGTAGACCGGGTCGAGCCCCAGCGACGGACCCAGGACGCGTTGCTGGAAGTACGCATTGATCGGATCGGCGAAGCGGGCAAAGGAGTTTTCGCGCAGTTCGTAGCGGGTCGAGGTGACGCCGACGTCGTAATCCCAGTTCGACGCACCGAAGGTGCCATCCACGCCAACCGTCAGCTGCCAGGACTTGGTCTTGTCCTGGCTCATGGTGTTGCGGAAGCCGCCAGGTCCCATTTCCTCAGGCGCGAACGCGCGCTGCAGATTCAGGAACTCGCCGAGATCCGGATCGTAGTAGGCGCCCATGCTGGACTGCGTGCCCCACCAGGTGTAGCCGGAACCAACGTGGTACTTCACTTTTTCCTCGTTGTACAAAGCATCCGCGTACAGGCGTGCGTTGTCGTTGAGGTCGTAAGTCAGGTGGGTATAGACCTGTCCGGAGTCCTTGGAGTTCTTCAAGGTCCGATAGCCCGGCGTGTACATCGACCCACAGTAGGTCCCGTCGCCGAAGTTCGGACCCGGGCGCGTCTGCTGCTCTACCGTTCCACCGAACGCGTCGGCGAGGTTGGCGCAGTTTGCGGGATCAAGGAAGTTGTAGCCCGTGAACGGGCTGTGCACCAGCCAGTCGCGGCTGGCCACTGGTGCGGAGCTGCCGTTTGCGTAGAAGCGACTGGTCAGGTCCCGCTGGGACGCCCAGATCGGTTCGCTGCTTTCGTACTGCGCACCGAACACGCCATTGAGTCGCCCCTCGGCGGCGCTGAAGCCGGTCGCGAAGGTCACACGACCCGAATCGCCGCCTCCATCGGTGAAGGTGCCCGCGCGCACGCTGATCGTGGTCGCATCGACATTCTTCTTCAGGATGACGTTGATCACGCCCGCGATCGCATCCGATCCGTACAGCGACGACTGGCCACCGGGCAGAATCTCGATCCGCTCGACGAGGTCGACCGGAATGCCGCTGATGTTGTTGAACGTATCGCTGCCGTTGTAGAGCGCGGGATAGTCCGCCATCGGGCGGCCGTTGATCAGGTACTTGGTGTAGCTCGGCTTGAGGCCGAACATGCTCGCCGCTTCCGCACCCTGGGTGAACGAAGCGGAAGACTGGCTTCCCTGGACGCCGCCGGTGGCGAACGAAGACTGCTGCAGGACCTCGGCGACGCTGGAGAAGCCGCGGCCCTGGATGTCTTCGGCCGAGATCACGGTGATCGGAACGAACGTCTCCTTCTGCGTCTGCGGGATCAGCGAGCCTGTGACGACGACGCGATCCAGGTCGGAGACCGGTCCCTGCTGTGCGAGGACGCTGCCAGAGAAGGGGATGGATGCGGCAAGCAGGGCAACCGTCAGTCGATTGCGACGGGGGGAGCCGGTAAAGCGTACGAACATGGAAGTTCCCGAGTGTTGCGAATGAGGTCTTCCCCCGAAACGCGCGATGAACGCGTCTGAGAGG
>Ga0075364_10000036_pt1 | contig 47284 bp, 44 predicted proteins | sample EndMetdeltDD1764_FD_71517 | JGI IMG/M metagenome (GOLD analysis project Ga0075364, IMG submission 71517) | Populus endosphere microbial communities from Tennessee, USA - Endosphere MetaG P. deltoides DD176-4 | ecosystem: Host-associated > Plants > Roots > Endosphere | place: USA: Tennessee... | reverse complement strand
TTTTTGGTGAGTGCGGCAATGTCGTGTGACGGTTGAGTTAGCGTAGTTCTGATACTGCCTTGGCAATGCGTTGCATCGCGGTTTCGAGCTGCGCGGCCGAGGTCGCGTAGCTGATGCGAAAGAACGGGGCGAGGCCGAAGAACGTGCCCGGCACGACCGCCACGTCGAACGAGGTGAGCAGGTAGCGGCAGAAATCCAGATCCGTTTCCAGTCGTTCGCCTGACGGGGTGGTGCGGCCCAGAACGCCTGCGCAGCTTGCGTAGGTGTAGAAGGCGCCTTCCGGTCGGCGGCAGGTGATGCCGTCGATGGCATTCAGTGCGTCGACCACCAGGTCCCGTCGTGCCTGAAACGATTCGCGTCGTTTCTGCAGGACGTCCTGCGGACCGTTCAACGCCTCGATGGCCGCCGCTTGAGTGACCGAGCAGGGGTTCGAGGTGCTTTGGCTCTGCACCACGGCCATCGCCGCGATGAGTTCTTTCGGTCCACCCGCATAGCCCAGACGCCAGCCGGTCATCGCATAGGCTTTGGACAGGCCGTTGATGGTGAGCGTACGGTTTTTCAGGCGCGGCTCGACCTGGGCAATGGTCTTGAACACGAAACCGTCATAGATCAGGTGTTCGTAGATGTCATCGCTCATGATCCAGACATGGGGGTGCCGCAACAGCACGTCGGCCAGGGCGCGGATATCGGCTTCGGTATAAGCCGAACCCGTCGGGTTCGAAGGCGAGTTGAGCATCAGCCAGCGCGTGTTTGGCGTGATGGCGGCTTCCAGTTCGGCGGCGGTGAGGCGGAAGTTGTTTTCTTCCTTGCAGGTGATCTGCACCGTCTTGCCATCAGCGATGGTGATCATGTCGGAATAGGATGCCCAGTAGGGAGCCGCGACAATCACCTCGTCGCCCGCTTCGACCGTGGCCATGAGCGCGTTGTGAATGATCTGCTTGGCGCCGGCGCTGGCCGTCACTTCATTGATGGCATAGTCCAGGCCGTTCTCGCGCTTGAACTTGGCCACGATGGCCGCCTTCAGCTCGAGTGTGCCGTCCAGCAGCGTGTACTTGGTCTGCCCGCCTTCGATGGCCCGGATCGCGGCCTGCTTCACGTTGTCCGGGGTGTCGAAATCAGGTTCGCCCGCACCCAGCACGATCACATCGCGGCCTTCGCGCTTCAGGCGTGCCGCCTCGGCGCCGATCTGCAGAATAGGGGAAACCGAGATCGCGGCAATCCGGTTCGCGCGACGCAGTACCGGGGCGGATTCTTGCAAAGTGCTCATTTCTGTTGTCCTTGGCCGGAGATCCGGCGGCAGTGTTGCAGCGCTGCACCAAAAAGGTTGTCGCTGGCTTCAGGGGTACGGAAGGCGGAATGCGCCGACAGCGTCACATTATCGATCTTTGTGAGCGCGTGGTCAGCAGGCATGGGTTCAATATCGAACACGTCCAGGCCAGCGTGTGCCAGCTTGCCGCTTTCCAGGGCCGCGATCATGGCCTGCTCGTTGACCACCGCCCCACGCGCCGTGTTGATCAGGATGGCGCCATCGCGCATGCCGGCAATGCGTTCGGCGGACAGGAAACCACGCGTTTCGTCGGTGAGCAGCAGGTGCATGGAGACGACGTGGCTGCGTGCGAGCAGTTCTTCCAGGCTGACGAACGTCACGCCTTCGGCGGTTTTCGGGCTGCGGTTCCACGCCAGCACTTCCATGCCCGCGCCACGTGCCAGGCGCGCCAGCTCGGTGGCAATGCCGCCGAAACCGACCAGGCCCAGCGTCTTGCCGGTCAATTCGATGCCATCGGAGCGCAGCCATTTGCCGGCACGCATGCCGCGATCCATGAAGGCAAAGTTCTTGGCGCTGGCCCACATCAGGGCGAAGGCGCATTCAGCCACGGCCGTGTCGCCATAGCCCTTGATGATGTGAACGTCGATGCCGATCTCGGCCAGTTCTTCCGGGTTCATGTAGGAGCGGGGGCCGGTGCCCAGAAACACCACATGTTTGAGTGCTTTGCACTGACGCGCGATGGCCGTAGGCAGGTGCGTGTGATCCACGATGATGATTTCCGCGTCACCCAGAACGGCCGGCACCTGCTCCGAGGTGATGTCGGGCTGGCGGTTGATGATCAGTTCCAGATCATCCGCCTGATGCAGGCGTTCGGCCACGGCGGCCAGAGTGGGGTTGGCATCGATGAAAACGGCTTTCATTGGGATCCTTGTGTTGAGGGCAATGGGGAAGGGGGGGGCGTTGCTGGCCGACAGTGGCGTCATTGCGCAGAATCAAAAAAATCGGCCAGCGCGTTGTTCATGTAAATATCGGCATAGCCGGCGCGGGTAAGCGCCACCAGGTGCTCGAGATGGTGGGAAATATGGCGGCGCATCAGGTTCTGGGCGCCTTCGGCGTCTCGCTTCTGCAGGGCGGCCACGATATCGGGATGATCATTGCGTGTGAGCGAGCGACGCACCTTCAGATCCAGCCAGCGTGCGAAACGCAGCCTTTCATTCAGTGATTTGACCGAGCGCAGGCACGCATCGTTTTTGGCGAGCACGGCCAGTCGCTCGTGGAATTCCTCGTCGCGCAGCAGTAACCGCAGCGCCTGTGCGTCGGTATCGGGTTCGTCACGATGCGCGTGTGTCAGTTGCGCCAGGGCATCGAGTTCCTCGTCGCTGGCGCGTGCGCACACCAGTGCCACCACGCCGGTCTCCACGATCGAACGGTATTCGTAAAGCTCGAGGATCTGCTGGGCGTCGAAGGACCTCGCGCAGTAACCCTTGTTGGGCAGCGCCACCAGAAAACCTTCGGCGGCAATGCGGTTGAGGGCTTCGCGCACGGGCGTGCGGCTCACACCAAGGTTTCGCGCCAGCTCGACCTCGTTGACACGCTCGCCAGGCTTCAGGCGATAGGTTGCCGCCATGGCCTTGATTCGGTCATAGACCGAAGCCGCTGCCGGCAATGTGTCGGAGGTAAGAAGGGGCATGTCGCTCATTTACATCGAAGTGTATACAGATGATGATGCTTGTTCGGTATTCAGTCAAGTGTTATGCTTTTTACAACTGTATACCGCCCGCATCACGCGCACGCCGCGACGTCTGGCGCATCAATTTCACTGCCGTTGCATCAGGCATCCTGCCTTGTCCTGCTGCGGCTCATTCTGACTTTTATCGAGACAACGCCCACATGAGTTCCGCTCTCTCTGTTCGTACTGGTGGCCAAATCCTGATCGACCAACTGCTCATTCAAGGGGTGGATCGCGTCACCTGCGTCCCGGGCGAGAGCTATCTCGCGGCGCTGGACGCGCTGTATGACAGCGGCGTCGAGGTGATTGCCTGCCGCAACGAGGGCGGCGCGGCCATCATGGCGGAAGCCTATGGCAAGTTGACCGGCCGTCCCGGCATCTGTTTCGTGACGCGCGGGCCTGGCGCCACCAATGCAAGTCATGGCGTGCACATCGCTATGCAGGACTCCACGCCGATGATTCTGTTTGTCGGGCAGGTCGACCGCAGCATGCGCGAGCGTGAGGCGTTTCAGGAAATCGATTACCGCGGTATGTTCGGCGCCATTTCAAAGTGGGTGGTCGAGATCGATTCTGCCGCGCGGGTGCCCGAACTGGTGGCGCGAGCCTATCGCGTCGCCATGCAAGGGCGTCCCGGCCCGGTCGTCATCGCCTTGCCTGAAGACATGCTGGTGGAAACGTGTGCCGTGGTTGACGCGCCGCACATCGCGCCGGCACAGGCCTGGCCCTCGCCCGACGATATGCAGTCACTTCAGGCGCTGCTGTCCGAGGCGCGCTCCCCGGTGGCGGTCCTGGGCGGCTCGGGTTGGGACGCCCAGGCCTGCGCCCGGTTTGCGGCCTTTGCCGAACGTCTGGACTTGCCGGTGGCCACGTCGTTCCGTCGTGCCTCGCTCTTCGATGCCGACCACCCTCTGTATGCCGGCGACCTGGGCATAGGCCCCGATCCCCGCCTGAAAGCACGGGTGGCACAATCCGATCTGGTGCTGTTGATCGGTGGGCGTCTGTCGGAAATGCCCTCGGCCAGCTACACCTTGCTTGATATCCCCGTGCCGCAGCACAAGCTGGTGCACGTGCATCCGGGCGCAGAAGAGCTGGGGCGGGTGTACCAACCCACCCTGAGCATCCAGGCTTCTCCGCGCGCTTTCGCCGCAGCGCTTGCGACGCTGGATGTGCCGGGCCCCGTGGCCTGGGCAGGCTCAGGCGCCCAGGCGCATGCCGATTATCTGGATTGGACCGAAACACCCCGCACCCTGCCGGGCAATTTCCAGTACGGGCAGGTCATTGCCTGGCTGCGCGATCGCCTGCCGCGGGATGCCGTCATTTGCAACGGCGCAGGCAACTATGCCGGCTGGCTGCATCGCCATCACCGCTTTCATACCTATGGCACGCAGTTGGCGCCTACCAGTGGGTCCATGGGCTACGGCGTGCCGGCTGCGGTGCTGGCCAAGCGCCAGTTCCCCGAGCGCACGGTTGTTGCGTTTGCCGGTGACGGGTGCTTTTTGATGAACGGCCAGGAGTTCGCAACCGCCGTTCAGTACGCCGCCGCCATTATCGTCATCGTGCTGGACAACAGTCAGTACGGCACCATCCGCATGCATCAGGAACGCGACTATCCGGGGCGGGTCGTGGCCACCCAGCTCAAAAACCCGGATTTCGCAGCCACGGCGCAGGCGTTCGGGGGACATGGTGAACGTGTCGAACACACTGAAGCGTTCGCTGCTGCGTTCGAGCGGGCCGTGGCATCGGGCAAGCCGGCCATCCTGCACTGCATGCTCGATCCGCGCGCGCAGTCGCACGCAAAAGATTTCGTGCCCTCGCAATCGTGACCACCGACAGCACGGTCGACAAGGTCTACGACCAGTTGCGGTCGATGGCGATCGGCTACGGCTTCAAGCCGGGCGAGCGTCTGAATGAGGTCGCCCTGGCCAGGCAGCTCGGCGTGAGTCGCACGCCGCTGCGCGAGGCGCTGGGCCGACTCAGCATTGAAAAGCTTTTGCGGTTCGTGCCCGGCAAGGGCTTCTTCTGCCGGGACCTCAATGTAAACGAGGTGTTCGACCTGTATGAGCTTCGCAAGTCGATCGAGGTGTCGGCGATTCGGCTTGCGGTGGCGCGCGCCAGTGATGCCGATGTGGCCGCGCTGAAGACGTTTCTCGATCAGACAGGGCCGGATGCCGGGCAGCGAACCCCGACTGAGCTGGTCGCTCTGGACGAAACATTCCACGAACGACTGATGGCGCTCTCGGGCAATGAGGAAATGCTGGCCGTGCTCAAGCATGTGAACGCCCGCATTCGTTTCGTGCGATGGATCGATATGGCGCAAGCCGATCGTCCGGCCAGTCAGCGCGAACATCAGGCCGTACTCGAAGCGATCGCCGCGCGCGATGAGGCGGCTGGAATGGCTGTGCTGGAAAAGCACATCGACCGCAGGCTGGACCGCATTACCGCTGCCATCAGGGAAGGGTACGCGCGCATCTACATGTCCTGATCAGGCCAGACTGCCCGAGTGCGCGCACCGCAGCAGGCAGGCACCAGCAGGCAGGCACCAGCAGGCAGGCACCGGCGCAGGAGCATCTGGATACAACTTTTCCGGGTTAACCCTTTGCTTATCTATCTACTAGTAGGTAATATTCGTACATGGCCGCAGCGAACAAAACGCTGTCCACCAACAGAAAACGGATGTATCGCCTTAATCGGCGTTTTTATTTAGCTAGCTGTCTATCTACAAGTAGATAGTTTGATCTTAAGCCCAATACGAGCACCCAAGGAGCCCCACCATGAAAAAGACTTTGATTTCCGCCCTGATTCTTTCCGCCACCGTTTTGGGTACCGCCCAGGCCGCCGACCATGTTGATGTGTCGCGCGACCAGGTGCGCGCCGAGCTGATCTCCGCTCGCGCCGCCGGCACCATTCCCCAAGGCGAGCAGGCCTACCCCGTGATCGCCGTGCAATCGACCCTGTCGCGCTCGCAAGTTCAGGCTGAACTGCAGGCGGCTGCCGCCCAGGGTCTGATCCCCAACGGCGAACAGGACGAAACCCTTGCCGCACGTGACACGGACAGCAATGTCAGCCGTGCACAAGTGGTCGCCGAGTTGCGTGCCGCCAAGGCCGCTGGACAGGTCACCACGGGAGAAGCCGACAACGTGCCGACCTTTGCCGCCAGTGAAGGCCCTGCCAACCGCGGTCAGGCACTGCTGAACGCCTCCGGTGCGCTGACCAGCTGATCCCGCCTTCCACGCTTTTTTTATTTGACTGGCTATCTATCTACCGATAGATAGCGACATAACACTCAGGATACAACCATGAAAACCCTACTGACTGCCGCTCTGATCTCCGCCACCCTGCTGGGCACGACCGCCTTCGCACAGGAAGAAACCGAACCCATGCAACCCCTGCAATCCAGCATGACGCGCGCTGAAGTTCAGCAAGAACTCGCCAATGCCCGGGCCAATGGTTTGCTCTTCAATGGCCAGGATGAAGATTCGAACGTGTCGTATGCCGCAAGCGGCAGCAATGCTGCATCTTTTAACACCGCCGTGCACAAGTCGTCGCCCCAGGCGCGCGAGCACTATCAAGTGTCGGTAAACGGGTACAACGCCTCCGCACGTTGAAGCGTCCGGGTTGCGGCAGGCTGGGATTTACCCTGCTACGTCACGCAAATGTCATGAATCCTGATCTATTAGTAGGTAACATAACGTCATGGATACTGCCGCAACCACCACCCGCGAACAACTCGTCAAGCAAGCTCAGCATCTGATCAGTCAGCGAGGCTGTAATGGCTTTAGCTACCGTGATCTGGCCGAGCATGTCGGCGTGAAGACTTCGAGCATTCACTATTACTTCCCGACCAAGGATGATCTGGTCCTGGAGTCGATATGCGCCTATGCGAAGGATGCTGCGGCCCGACGGGCGGCGATCTCAGCCGATTTGCCCGCCAACGAAAAGCTGCGCATGTTCGTGTCCTCGATGGAGAGTCGACTGCGCGATGGCAGCCTGCTGTGTCTGGGCGGTGCGCTGGCGGCTGATTTCGAGTGCGTGCCGGGGCCGGTGCAGAAAGCGATTGCCGCTTTCTATGCCGATAACGAAGCCTGGCTGACCCATGTGTTGGCAGAAGGTCGTGCACAGGGCACGCTGGATGTGCCGGGTGACCCTGTCGTCATGGGGCGCGTCATGTTCGCGGCCATGCAGGGTGCGTCCATGACCAGCCGATTGTTCGGTGACTTTGATCGGGTGCGCGAGCTGTCCCAGATGGTCGGCTTGAAAATCTAGGTCGCAGGCCCTGCGCAGATGGGGGCAAGCTTCCCGCACGGCAGTCAGCGCCTTGCAGGATTCGCATCTCAGGTTGCGAGCCGCACCCACAGCCAGTAGATCGTGCCGATCGCGGCAATCACGATCATCAGCGCCATCCACATCTGCCCGCTGTTCCACCAGCGGGCGGGCGCACGCGATTTCCCGGGAAATAAGGGGCGCAGCACCACATACAGAAACGCGAGCAAGGCGGCGACCTGCAAAAGCTTCAGCATGCGGCACACATCCATGGGGATTGGAAGCCGCTAGTTTCTCACAGCGCGAAACCCACTGTTCCACGTTTTGAAATGCCAATTGGGCCCGGCGCCCCTCATTTGCGTCGATGAACTGCTAAAAAGAGGTCTTCACAACGATAAGGGTGCCGCGCGCATCCCAAAGAGACCTCTATGACCACGAATCGAATCGCGCGCCATATGGCGCTCACCGTCGGTGCTGCTGCATTGTCCATGGCCGTCGCGGGCCAGGTGCTTGCCGCCGACTTCCCGACCCGTCCCATTACGCTGGTCGTGCCGTTTGCGGCAGGCGGGCCTACCGACATCGTGGCCCGGTCCCTGGGCGCCTCCATGGGCAAGGATCTGGGCCAGACGATCGTGATTGAAAACCGGCTGGGTGCAGGCGGCACGATTGCGGCCGGTTCGGTGGCCAAAGCCTCGCCCGATGGCTACACCTTGCTCATCCACCACAATGGCATGGCCACCGCACCCGCGCTGTATCCGAACCTTACCTACAAGCCGGTCTCTGATTTCGAATACATCGGCCAGGTTGCCGACGTGCCCATGACACTGCTGGGTGCCAAAGGGTTCGAGCCGAACACGGCGAAAGAGCTGATCGAGTATGTGAAGAAAAACGGCGACAAGGTGAACCTGGCCAACGCGGGCCCCGGTGCCGTGTCGCAACTGTGCGGCGTGCTGTTTGAACAGGCCACGCAGACCCGTCTGAACGCGATTCCCTACCAGGGCACGGCGCCTGCATTGAACGCGCTGCTGGGCAATCAGGTCGACTTGCTGTGCGATCAGACCACGACCACGCTGCCGCACATTGCCGCCAAGTCGGTCAAGTTCTACGGCGTGACCACGCCAGAGCGCATCAAGGCGCTACCGGATGCGCCTACGCTGCAAGAGGAAGGGCTCAAAGGGTTCGACATGAAGGTGTGGCACGGCGTGTACGCACCCAAAGGCACCCCCGAACCCGTCGTCAAGCGTCTAACGCAGTCGTTGCAGGCGGCACTGAAGGACCCCGAGGTCGTGGCGCGCATGGACAAGCTCGGCGTGGAAATCGTGCCGGTGGACAAGCAGACGTCCGAAGGCCTGAAGACCTGGCTGGTGTCCGAGAGCAACAAGTGGCAGCCTTTGCTCAAGGCCATCGTCGTCAACTGAGCGTCACGGATGACCGCGTATCGGGTCGTCCCGGTTGCACGACGTGAGTCGTGCAACCCCAAGCGTTAACGCTCGACCGTGCGGTTCCAGCGGGTGTTGAACGCCGGGCGCGTGGCATTGATCACGTCCCAGTCGAGCACGACCGATTTCTCGATATAGCCTTGCACTTTCTTGAACGACTCTTCCTCGCCGGGAACCGCCGTAACGTTCTTGTTCGAGGGGAAGTGCCCGCCGAACTCCAGCGCCTTGGCCTGGGCCGGCGCCGACAGCAAATACAGCGCGAGCTTGTTGGCCAACTCGGGCTCGGAGTTGTTGGCAATCACGCATTCGCCCACCATCAGCACCACGGCACCTTCCTTGGGCTGGGCGTATTCGACCGGCAGGCCCCGTTTTTTCAGGCGTGCAATGGCCGTCGGGGTCAGCGGGAAGATGGCGGCTTCACCGTTCTGTGCCATCTCGGCCACCTTGGCCGAGTTGGGAATGTATTCCAGCACGTTCGGGCCGATGGTCGTGGGCCAGGCCTTGAAGCCAGGATCCGTATCTTTCTCGCTACCGCCCTGAATGCGGTTGAACATCAGGAAGCCGTGCAGGCCGAACGAGCTTGACGATGCCGACTGGAACACCACCTTGCCCTTGAACTTGGGATCGGCAAGATCCATCCAGGACGTCGGTGCAGCCCATTTGTTCTCTTCGAACATCTTGGTGTTGTAGCCCAGCCCGGTCAGACCGATGTCGATACCGGCGGCCATGCCATCTTTCATGATGGCGGTGGGGAAGAGTTCCTTGAGTACCGGGTCGTCTGGCAACTTCTGGCACAGGCCCATCGTGATGGCGCGCGACATGACGCCATCGTCCAGGAACATCACATGCATTTGTGGCTTGTCCTTGTAGGCCTGGGCCTTGGCCAGCACATCGGTAGATGTGCCCGGCACGACGACGACCTTCACGTTATTGGCTTTCTCGAAATCGGGGAACACGTGCTGGGTGAAGGCGCGCTCCATGTCGCCACCGTTCATGCCGATATAGAGCGTCTTGGGTTCTGCTGCCATCACCGAGCAGGCGGTCGTGGCGAGCGCCAGGGCGGCAACGAGTTGCGCAGTGCCGCGGCGCAGGATAGGTGCGCAAGGGGTGGTCATCTTGAAATCTCCAACAGGTTGCTCACGGCATGGGTCGTATCGAGAATCGGCCGCGTGGGCGTCGGCAGATATCGTGTGATGCTGAATGCATCGATAGGAATATCGGATTCGCCACGGGTGACGAGATCGCACAGCACTTCGCCAGCGGCAGGGCCGATCTGAAAGCCCGCTCCGGAAAAGCCAAAACCATGAAAAAGACCCGGGGTGGTCGAGCTGGGCCCGAGCACCGGATGATGGTCGGGCATGTTGCCCTCGACCCCGGTCCAGAAGCGAATGATGTGCGCGCCATCCAGGCGCGGGAATAGTGTCGCGGCGCGGGCCAGCAAGGTGGCGATGTCCTCGCCCGAGGGACGGGCGAGATCTTCGCTGGTGGTCAGTCCGCGACCGCCACCGATCACGCAGTTGCCCCGCGCGACCTGGCGTGCGTAGACGCCCCCACCCTGAATGCCGGTACTGACGTTCATAAATACCGGCAGGGGTTCGGTCACCATCATGAGGGGGTGTATCGATGTTTCGGGTACGGCTTCGCCGAACGTCGCGGCGAAGGCACCTGCCCACGCGCCGGCGCAGTTCAGCACCACGCGCGCATGAATGGTCGGACCTGATTCGGTCGCGATGCGAAAGCCATGTGCATCGCGTTCGACGCGGGTGACTCGCGTGTGCTCCAGAATGTGGGCGCTGGCAGCCTGCGCGGCGCGTGCAAAGGCAGGCGAGACCAGGCGCGGATTGGCATGCCCGTCCTGCGGGCAGAACGAGGCGCCTGCGGCCGCGTGGCTGACCCAGGGGAAGCGCCGGTCCAGTGCAGCACGATCCAGCATCTCCAGATTCATGCCGAAGCCGCGTGTGCGATCCCGATAGTCTGCAAGCGCATCGAGGTCGTCCTGATCGCGTGCCAGTTTCAGATGGCCGCTGCGCACGTATTCGCCGTCGGTTCCGATCAGCGATGGCAGTTCGCCCCAGATCTCGTGCGCACGTCGGGTCAGTGGCATCTGTTCGATGCCCCGACCCTGGCGACGTACCCCGCCGTAGTTCACGCCACTGGCTTTCGCGCCACAGCGATCCCGCTCGATGACGGCGACCGGCACCCCGCGACGCGCCAGAAACAAGGCGGCACTGGCACCCACGATGCCCCCGCCGATGATGGCGACTTCGGTATCCAGTCGCGTGCTCACAGCGACACCTTTTGTTGATCGGCGTGCACCACACTGATGGGAATGGGCTTGACCGGTGGTTGACTGCGAATTCTGCCCACCGCATCGCAGCGCTGGTGCAACGCATGGGCCAGCACTTCGGTCGCACCGGCCGCACACATGCGGCCCTGGCATCTGCCCATACCCACCCGGGTGAGCGCCTTCAAGCGATTCATCTCGTGTGCCCCCAACTCGCGCGCGGCCTGGCGCACCGTGCCGGCGGTGATTTCTTCGCACCGGCAGAGCATGACGTCGTCGTTCAGATCAGCGGCCCAGTCGGCGGGGAACGGAAAAGCGCGTTCTAGCGCCGTTCGCACGCGTGCATTGGCCAGCAGGCGGTTATCCAGCGTGGCCGCGCGGCGGGCATCGCTGGGCAGTTGCGCATCGGCCAGCAGCGCCAGTGCGGCGCGTTCGCCGGCCAGTTCGGCGGCGTCTGCCCCGGCGATGCCCGCACCGTCGCCCGCGGCATAGACACCGCTGACGGAGGTTCGTCCGGCCGCGTCGCGCCGTGGCAACCAGGCGCGATCCTGGCTGTTGAAATCGAAGGCGCAGCCCAGCAGGCTGGCCAGTTGGGTCTCCGATCGCAGGCCCAGGCCGTAGCCTACGGCGTCACAGGCAATCGAATGCACGGTGTCGTGCCCACGCAGGCGATAGGTCAGCGCAGACACCTGCGCGCCACCCTGCACCGACACCGGTCTGACGTATTTGTGCAGCGGCACGCCGTGCGCACGCAGCCAGCCCATGTAGTACAGCCCCTTGGCCAGCAGGGACGGAGCGCGCAGCATGCCGGCCAGCCCCGCCAGACCATCCGCGTGGGTCGAGGTGTCCAGTACGGCTGCGACATCTGCGCCCGCCTTCCTGTACTGATAGGCCACCAGATAAAGCAGGGGGCCGGTGCCCAGGAACACAACGCGCGAGCCTATGCCGCAGCCCTGGTACTTCAGCGCCACCTGCGATCCGCCCAGCGTAAAGACGCCCGGCGTGGTCCACCCCTGGAAGGGCAGGACGCGGTCGGTCGCACCGGTTGCCAGAATCAAATGGGTGTAGGGCACCGATGTCATGGTGCCGTTCTGGATCACCTCCAGACTGGCCTGGTCGGCATTCCAGACCAACGCGCCGGCGCGGTAGTCGATACGCGCGGCCAAGGCATCCATGGTGCGGTGCAAGGCATCTGCCTTTTTGTGTTCCGTGCCGTAAAGCGTCTGCTTGCTGCGGGTGAAGCCGGCGGGCGGCTGGCGGTAGATCTGTCCGCCTGCACGCAATGATTCGTCCAGAACGACCGGGCGCAGGCCTGCCTGCACCAGGGTCTGGGCAGCTCGAATGCCTGCGGGACCGGCGCCGATGATGACCGGCTCGATGGGCGCGCGCGCAAGGCTCATGACCGGCCCTCGGTCGACTCGGTCGACACCACCATGCCAGGCGCAATGAACGTCGAACAGGCCCGCACGCGACCGTGTTCGGCGGTGGTGATCCAGCAGTCCTGGCAGGCACCCATCATGCAGAACCCGGCGCGTGGCTGGTCACTGAATTCCGAGCGGCGCAACCGTGCGCCTTGCGTGAGCACGGCAGTCAGTACGGTGTCGCCTTCAAGTGCCTGGACAGCACGGCCGTCCAGGGTGAATGTTACTGTCGTGCGGTTTTTTTCTGCGAGTCGGGTCAACAGCGGCATGATTATTTCTGTCCTACCAGCACGCGATCCAGACCGTACACACGGTCGAGCACCAGCATGGTGACTGCGGTGAGTGCGATGACCAGCGCCGAGACGGCGGCCATCATGGGATCGATCGATTCTGTGGCGTACATATACATTCTGACGGGCAAGGTGATGGTGGCAGGCGCGGTGATGAAGACCGACATGGTGAGTTCATCGAAACTGTTGATGAAGGCCAGCAGCCACCCGCCCGATACACCCGGGATGATGAGGGGCAGGGTGATCTTGAAGAACACCGATGCGCGGCTGGCGCCCAGCGATAGTGCGGCATGTTCAACCGAGCGATCGAAGCCGACCAGTGCACCGATGACCAGTCGCATGACGTAGGGGGTGATGACCACGACGTGGGCCAGCACCAGCCAGCCGAAGCTGCCCTGTGTGCCCATCAGGGCAAAGAAGCGCAGCAGGGCCACGCCCAGCACCAGATGGGGAATCATCAGCGGCGACAGGAACAGCCCGTTGAGCACCTCGCGACCGGGAAAGCGGTAACGGGTGATGGCGATGGCGGCCGGAACAGCCAGGGTTACGGCAATGGTGGCCGACATGGCGGCCAGCACCAGACTATTGCGGAACGACTGCATGAACGCGCCGTGTTCGAACACCGCCCTGAACCACCGCAAGGAGAAGGACGTGGTCGGCACCGAAAGCGTGGGCTCGGGTGTGAAGGCCACCAGGCAGACGATCACCAGAGGCGCCAGCACGAAGGTCACCACCAGTGCATTGAAGGCCAGGGCCAGTGGACTGTTTTTGAGCATGATCAGATCCTTGTGCGTCGAATCAGCCGAGACTGCGGCGATAGGAGCGTTCGACGACGCGGTTGTAGGCCATCATGATGATGACGTTGGTCACCAGCAGCAAAATGGCGATGGTGGCGCCCAGCGGCCAGTTCAGTTCGGTCAGGAATTCGTCATAGACGATGGTGGCGACCATCTTCAGGCGACGTCCGCCCAGCAGTGCGGGAATGGCGAAAGAGCTTGCGGTCAGGCCAAACACGATCAGACTGCCCGAGAGAATGCCGGGCATGGCCTGCGGCAGGACCACGCGCACCAGCGTCTGAAACGGCGATGCCTTCAGTGAGTACGCAGCATGTTCCACGGCGGGATCGAGCTTTTGCAGCGAGGTCCAGACCGGAATGACCATGAAAGGCAGCATCACGTGCACCAGACCGATGATGATGGCGGTGGGGGTGTAGAGCAGCGATCCCCAACCCAGGGCGGCCGTGGTCGAACCGATGATTCCATTGGGCCCGAGCAGCAGGCTCCAGCCGAAGGCACGCACCACCAGCGAAATCAGCAGCGGCGAGAGCACGATCAGCAAGATGATGGATTTCCACGGGCGCTGCATGCGATTGAGGATGTAGGCCTCGGGCGCACCAATCAAGACGCAGATCAGGGTCGTCACCGCCGAGATCCAGAACGTGCGCCAGAAGATCTCCAGAAAGTAAGCGTCGGTCAGCACGGTCCAATAGTGTTCGAGCGTATAGCCTGGCGCGATGCCGGTGTTGTAGTCGAACTGACTGAACGACAGCGCGAAGGTCAGGACCAGGGGGGTGACGACCAGGGTCAGAAACAGCAGCGATAGCGGAATCGACCCGAACAGGGCTGCGGCCTTGTCCGATGGCATCTTGGGCTGAGGCGTGTGCGAGGGCGCCGACATGTCACACCCCCGCAGGCTGAACGGGCAGGGCACGGGCGGCGCCTTCGGCCCAGTCCAGTCCCAGTGATGCGCCCGTCGACAGGGCAGGGCGCCCGTCGTTGGGCGAGATCACGACCAGCTCGCCTAACGCCGTGCGCACGTTGTACATCCACTGACTGCCCATGAAATAACGCGTGAGCACGGTGCCGGCAAGCTTGCCCGAACCGGCCGCCACGGGCAGCAGTTTTTCCGGACGCAACGAGATTTGCACGGCCGCGCCCTGGGAGAGTGCCGCGCCTTCGACCTCGAGCGTCAGTTCACCGCTGCGCACCCGGGCGATGGGTCCTGCCTGAATGACCTGCCCGGGCAGCAGATTGGTCTTGCCGACGAAGCGCGAAATGAACTCGGACTCCGGATGCTCATAAATGCTGAAGGGGTCGGCAATCTGGGTGGCCCGGCCGGCCTCCATGACGACCACACGATCGCTGATGGACAGCGCTTCGGATTGGTCGTGCGTGACCATGATGGTCGTGGTGCCCACTTTCTGCTGGATATTGCGCAATTCGAATTGCATTTCCTCGCGCAGTTTGGCATCCAGGTTCGACAGCGGTTCGTCCAGCAGCAGCACGGGCGGACGAATGACCAGGGCACGCGCCAGGGCGACGCGCTGGCGCTGGCCTCCGGACAGCTCGCGGGGAAAGCGGCTGGCGTGCTGGTCGAGCTTGACCATGGCCAGTGCCTCGCGGGTACGTTCATCACGCTCGCGGCGATCGACGCGACGCATGGTCAACCCGAAGGCGACGTTGTCCTGCACCGTCATGTGGGGAAAGAGCGCATAACTCTGGAAGACGATGCCCAGCCCTCGCAGATTCGGTTTCTGTGTGGTGATGTCCTGGCCATCGAGCGAGATGCGCCCCTGGGTCACCTCGGCAAAGCCGGCAATCATCTGCAGGGTGGTGGTCTTGCCACAGCCAGATGGGCCCAGCAGGGACACGAATTCGCCTTTCTCTACGCTCAGATTGAAATCGGACACGACACAGAGGTCGCCGTAGAACTTGGAGACGTTCTCCACACGTAGAAAAGACATGGGGTCCACCTTGCCAGGTATGTGTTGCGTCGGGCCTAAGAGAATCGGCGACGCTTGCGTTGCTGCATCGCACCGACTGATGCGATGCAGTCTACGAGCGGGCAAAAGGTGGGGTCAACCTATGGTTTTCCACTAAACCGAATAATTTATTTAAAAATTCCGATCAGTAGAATTAGAATGGGTGTTTAGGACGCTAAATTTCGATTCCAGCGCTGCGATATTGTGTTTGGTGTCGGGAACGCGTCAGACAGTGGAATAAGAAGGGTGAAATCGGTGGCAAAACGAGGAAAAACGGAAAACCAGGAAGACGCACGTGCGGAAAGCTCGGGGCAGGGCGTGCTCCAGCGCGCCTTTGCGGTATTGCGTGTCATGACTGATGCAAAGGGAGAGCCGCTGCGACTGACCGACATTGCGGCCCGCACGTCGCTGGCGCCCGCCACCGCGCATCGCGTGCTGCAATCATTGGCAGCCGAAGATCTGGTGGTGCAGGTGGGTTCGGGCAAGTCCTACCAGCTCAGCGTGTCGTTCTTCAGCATGGCTGCCGTGGCGGGCGGGCAGTCGTCGCAACTGCTGCAGTACTGCCGGCCGGCCATGCTGCGGCTCGCCGGCATGCTCAACGACACTGTGTTCCTGCTGGTGCGCCACAATTTCGATGCGGTGTGTGTGGATCGCATCGACGGGGTGTTCCCGGTTCGTTCGCACACAGGCGACATCGGGGGGCGGGTGCCACTGGGTTTGGGTCAGGCCGGGGTGATGTTGCTGGCCGGCCTGCCTCAGGCCGAGCGCGAAGAGATCATGCGCTACAACGTGCCACGACTGAGCCATCTTAACTTCATCGACGAGATTTCACTGCGTGTCGAGGTCGATCGTGCGCTTGCGCTGGGTTACGTCGTCAACAGTCAGGCCGTGGGCCTGTTTCCCGGCACCATGGGCCTGTCGGTTCCCATCCGGGATCGCAATGCGCAAACGGTTGCGGCCTTGAGCATTGCGGCGCCCACCGAGCGACTGAATGCCGAGCGCCTGCCGCTGGTCGTGGCCGCCCTGCAGCGCGAGGCTGCGGCCATCGGCCAGCAGATCGTGCCGTTCGATCCTGCGCTCAGACGGCCCCACCAATATCTCGGGACAGGAAGCCGGCCCTGACTTTCTCCAGCACCCATTCGGTCAGCGCGCGCACTTTCGGGGTGTCGGCCATGTGTTCGGCATAGGCCACGAAATAGCGCCCAGGTCCCGGACTGGCATGGTTCCAGGCGACCACCAGGTCGCCGCGATCAAGTTCATGCTGCACCAGAAACTGCGGCACCATGGCAATGCCGCAGCCGGCACGCGCCGCGCAGATCGCCATGTCAAAGGTTTGAAATCGGGGCCCCTGGTAGCTGCGGCTGGCATCGATACCTTGCGACATGAACCAGGTGCGCCAGGCTTCGGCGCGGCTGCTCACATGCAGCAGCACCTGCCCCGCTCCGAACGTTTCCGGTGAAAGCGCAGGGGCGGCGGCCAGCATGTCCGGCGCACACACGGGTACCAGCCATTCGCCGAACAGTTCGTGGCCTTCGGCACGAGGCAGCATGCTGTCGCCGTAGAAGAAAATGATGTCGGCCCTTTGATCCGGCACGTCTGCCGCCTGCTGCTCGCTGCGGATATCCAGATGGAGGGTGGGATGGCGCGCACCAAATCCCTTCAGACCGGGAATCAGCCAGCGTGAACAGAAAGATGCAGGTGCCGCCACGGTAAGCACCTCGGTGTCGCCGCCATAGGACAGGATGAAGCGCGAGGCAATTTCGACTTGATTCAAAATTTTCCTGACCTCGCTCAGGTACAGTTCGCCTGCCGGTGTCAGATGCAGGCGTTTTCTGACACGCCTGAACAGCTCGCGCTCAAGCATGGCCTCCAGTTGAGCGACCTGTTTGCTCACGGCGCTCTGGGTCAGGTGCAGTTCGTCGGCAGCTCGGGTGACGCTCAGATGGCGTGCTACCCCTTCGAAGCATTGCAGTGCCGCCATGGATGGCATCAACCGTTTCATGGGCATCATCATGAAAAAAAAGAATGATATGACAAAAATATGTTGCTTGAGCGGCGCGTTGCGGCTGAGGGATACTTCACGCTGACACTTCCCCACTTTTGGAGTACCGACATGGTCGACAAACTACTCGCCGCCCTGGGCGTGCCTTCCCAGGTCTATCACGGTGGACCGCACATCGTGCATTCGCCCATCGACGGCAGCCAGATCGGTGCGGTCGCACTCGACACACCGGAACAGGTCACCGAGAAAATAAGTCGTGCCCAGGCGGCGTTCGAGCAGTGGCGTCAGGTGCCTGCACCCCGTCGTGGCGAATTGGTGCGCCTGCTGGGCGAGGTCCTGCGCAAGAACAAGCAGGCACTGGGCGAACTGGTGTCGTGGGAGGCCGGCAAAATCACGCAGGAAGGGCAGGGCGAAGTGCAGGAGATGATCGACATCTGCGATTTCGCCGTGGGGCTGTCGCGCCAGTTGTACGGTCTGACCATCGCATCGGAGCGCCCTGGGCACCACATGCGTGAAACCTGGCATCCGCTGGGCGTGGTCGGCGTGATATCCGCGTTCAATTTCCCCGTGGCCGTGTGGTCCTGGAATACCGCGCTGGCGCTGGTCGCAGGCAATGCCGTGATCTGGAAACCGTCCGAAAAGACACCCCTGACGGCGTTGGCCTGCCAGGCGCTTTTCGAACAGGCGCTGACCATGTTCGGCGATGCGCCGGCCGACCTGAGCCAGGTCTCGGTGGGGGGGCGTGATGCCGGCCAGGCCCTGGTCGACGATGCCCGTGTCGCACTGGTGAGCGCAACCGGCAGCACGCGCATGGGTCGCGAAGTCGGCCCACGGGTCGCCGCCCGATTCGGTCGCACCATTCTGGAGCTGGGCGGCAACAACGCCATGATTCTCGCACCCAGCGCCGATCTCGATCTGGCCGTGCGCGGCATTCTGTTCTCGGCTGTCGGTACCGCCGGTCAGCGTTGCACGACCCTGCGCCGGCTGATCGCACATGAGTCGGTGCACGATGAGATCGTCACGCGGCTGAAGGCAGCCTACGACAAAGTGCGCATCGGCCATCCCCTGCAGGGCAATCTGGTCGGTCCGTTGATCGACAAGCAAAGCTACGACGCCATGCAGGACGCCCTGACGCGCGCGCGTGAACAGGGCGCCCGCGTGTTCGGTGGCGAGCGCGTTCAGGTGGAAGGATGCGCCGATGCTTATTATGTGTCGCCTGCCATTGTCGAAGTCGACGCACAGATCGACGTGGTCAAGCACGAAACCTTTGCCCCCATTCTGTATGTCATGCGCTATCGGTCGCTGGACGAGGCCATCGCGTTGAACAACGACGTGCCGCAAGGTCTGTCCTCGTGCATCTTCACCACCGACGTGCGTGAGGCCGAGCGTTTCCAGAGCGCCACGGGCAGCGATTGCGGCATTGCCAACGTCAACATCGGTACCAGCGGTGCCGAGATCGGCGGCGCCTTCGGCGGTGAGAAGGAAACGGGCGGCGGGCGCGAATCGGGCTCGGATGCCTGGAAGGGCTACATGCGTCGCCAGACCAATACCGTGAACTACTCGCGCGAGTTGCCGCTTGCGCAAGGCATCACCTTCGATTGATCGCACGGCTGCGACAAGGAAGAGGGCACGTTCCCCGCAGCGCTGCGGGGGCGTGTCGGGAACGCCAGCTTGACCTGATGGCGCATCGGCCATAATCTGGTCGCATCCCCCTCCCTCATCCCTGCGTGGCATGACATCGCTGCCAGCCTGTTCTCGGGTGATGGGACCTCACCGAACATCAGGTCATATCGTTTATGAAAACTCTGGCAGAAATCGAGCGCATGCATGGTGAACTCACGGCCTTTCGCCGCGATATCCATGCGCATCCCGAAATCGCTTTCGAAGAAGTTCGCACCTCGGCCAAGGTGGCCGAACGTTTGCGCGACTTCGGCATCGAGGTGCACACGGGCCTGGGCAAAACCGGCGTGGTCGGTGTGCTGCATGGCAAGCACCCCACACCCGAAGGCATGCCGGTGCGCAGCATCGGGCTGCGGGCAGACATGGATGCCCTGCCCATGCCGGAACTCAATCGCTTTGCGCACGCCTCCAAACACCCCGGCCGCATGCATGGCTGTGGCCACGATGGTCACACCACCATGCTGCTGGGTGCGGCGCAGTACCTGGCGGCGAACCGGGATTTCGAGGGCACGGTCAATTTCATTTTTCAACCGGCCGAAGAAAATGGCAACGCCGGGGCGCGCGCCATGATCAACGATGGCCTGTTCGAAAAATTTCCCTGCGATGCCGTCTTTGGTATCCACAACATGCCCAGTTTGCCCGAGAACCAGTTCGGCTTTCGCGCGGGGCCTGCCATGGCCTCGAGCAATCGTTTCGACATCGTCATCAAGGGCGTGGGGGGCCACGCGGCCCAGCCGCACAAGGCCGTCGATCCCATCGTGATCGCATCCGAAATGGTGCTGAGCCTGCAGACGCTGGTGTCGCGCCAGTCCGACCCGCTTGATTCGGTGGTGCTGACGGTTACCCAGATTCATGCGGGCGATGCCTACAACGTGATTCCCGGCCAGGCGATATTGCGTGGCACGGTGCGCACCTACACCACCGATGCGCTCGATACCATCGAAAGCGCCATGACCCGCGTGGTGGAAAACCTGCCTCGCGTGTATGGCGCCACGGGCGAGTTGACGTTCATACGCGCCTACCCGCCGGTGGTGAACCACGACCACGAGACCGAGCTGGCCACCCGCATCGCAGTCGAGACTTTCGGTGAAGATCGCGTCACCCGCAACATCCCGCCATTCATGGGGGCGGAAGATTTTTCTTTCTACCTGAATGAAGTGAAGGGCTGTTATCTCTTCCTGGGCAATGGCACGGGCGAGCATCGCGAGGCTGGCTACGACGGCATGGGCCCCTGCCAGCTTCACAACTCCAACTACGATTTCAATGACGCATTGATTCCCGTGGGCGCGACCTATTGGTCGCGCCTGGTGCAGACCTACCTCGCGCCGCGCTGAGGGAACCGCCATGTACCGCAGCCTGGCCGGCGGTGAGCGTTATGTGTTCGACGATCTGGCGACGCTGATGGCACGCGCCACGCCTTTGCGCAGCGGTGATATGTTGGCTGGTGTGGCGGCCCGGTCCGGGCCTGAACGTGTCGCCGCCCAGTTCGCCCTGGCCGATGTGCCGCTGACCGATTTCCTTTCCCACGCGCTGGTGCCTTACGAGATCGATGAGGTCACCCGCCTGATCATCGATTCCCATGATCGCGTGGCGTTCGCGCCAATGGCGCATCTCACCGTGGGTGGCCTGCGGGACTGGTTGCTCAGTGATGACAGCACCCCCCAAACGCTGGCCGCACGGGCACCCGGGCTCACACCGGAAATGGTGGCAGCCGTGTCCAAGCTCATGCGTCTGCAGGACCTGATGCTGGTGACCGCCAAATGCAGCGTGGTGACGCGGTTCCGGAACACGGTGGGCCTGCCTGGCCGGCTGTCGGTGCGCCTGCAGCCCAACCACCCCACCGACGATGCCCGCGGTATTGCGGCCAGCATTCTCGATGGGCTGTTGCTCGGGTCAGGTGACGCCATGATCGGCATCAACCCGGCAACCGACAGCCCTGAACGCACGCACGATCTGCTCTGTTTGCTCGATGATGTGCGCGCACGCCTGTCCATTCCGACGCAGACCTGCGTGCTCGCCCATGTCACCACCACCCTGGCGCTGATGGCGCGGGGCACGCCGGTGGACCTCGTCTTTCAGTCAATCGCCGGCACCGAGGGTGCGAATCGGGGGTTCGGTATCAGTCTGGCCCTGTTGAAGGAGGCCCACGAGAGTGCGCTGGCCTTGAAGCGGGGCACCGTCGGCCAGAACGTCATGTACTTCGAGACGGGGCAGGGCAGTGCGCTATCGGCAGGTCAGCACCATGGCGTGGATCAGCAAACGCTGGAGGCGCGTGCCTATGCGGTGGCGCGGGCATTCGATCCGTTCCTGGTCAATACGGTTGTCGGTTTCATCGGCCCCGAATACCTTTACGACGGCAAGCAGATCACGCGGGCGGCGCTGGAGGATCAGTTCTGCGGGAAAGTGCTGGGTGTGCCCATGGGATGCGATGTTTGTCATACCAATCACGCCGAGGCTGATCAGGACGATATGGACGCCTTGCTGACCTTGCTGGTGGCCAGTGGTGTGAATTTCGTCATGGGTGTGCCTGGTGCGGATGACATCATGCTGGGTTACCAGAGCACTTCGTTTCATGATGCGCTGGCCATGCGAGAACTGTTGGGACGCCAACCCGCGCCTGAATTCGAGCAGTGGCTGGCGAGCCAGGGGTTGTGCGATGCACGGGGGCGCATCCGCCCGCGGTCGTTGCCCAGTGCGTTTCGCGCGTTATTGCCGGGAACCTGACATGAGCCGTGACACCGATGATGAACCGGTATCCCTTGATAGTGATGGGCAGGTCGCGCCGGGTAATGAGGCATCGTTACCAGCTGCCGATGATGTATCGGTATCGTCTGCTGATGATGCAAAACTACCGCCTGCTGATGATGTTCCGGTCGCGCTGGCCGATGACTTCTGGGGGCCCCTGCGCGGTCTGACCGATGCGCGCATCGGCTTGCCGCGATCCGGTCCGGTGGTCTCGACTTCAGCCCTGCTGGCGTTTCGACTGGCCCATGCACAAGCGCGCGACGCAGTGGCCGACGAGCTCGATGTGCAGGCCCTGGATGCGGCCGTGAGCGAAGTCCTGGTCGATGTGTTCGGCCAGAACGTCGCGCCGGTGCAGCATTACTGCACGGCGGCACCCGACAAACGCACTTATCTGATGCGCCCGGATCTCGGGCGCCAATTGGCGTCGACACCATCACCTGTGAATACGGATGATGGCGCTGGCGCTATGGCTGACGCTGGAGGTGGCGCTGACGCTGACGCTGGCGCTGGCGCAGACGCTGATGAGCGCGGTGAGCGATGTGCGGGGGAGCTGTGCATCGTCATCGGCGACGGGCTGTCGGCCCGGGCCGTGCAGCAGCATGCGCCGGTGCTGCTAAAGGCCCTGATGCCGCTGTTGCGCGATGAGGGTTGGACGTTTTCACCGATTGCGGTGGTCCGCCACGCGCGCGTGGCGGTCGGTGATGTCATTGCACGTGCGTCGCACGCCCGGTGCGTGCTGGTGCTCATCGGTGAGCGCCCGGGGCTGTCTTCACCAGACAGCATGGGCGCCTACATGACCTGGAAGCCGGTTGTCGGCGGGCACGATGCCGATCGCAACTGTGTATCCAACATACGCCCGGCGGGTTTTGCGCCCGCGCTGGCGGCAAAGAAGCTGGCCTATCTGCTGGGTCAGATGCGAGCCCAGGGCATGTCGGGCGTGCGGCTGAAAGACGACATGCCCGACATGCTGGATCAGTGATGCCCGTGTGACATTCCCTGGGCAGGCGCGCCCGAGGCATTCAAGGGGCGCGCAGTGACGTCCACGCGCGTGGTCTCCTGCTTGCCTTTTGCATCTTCGAAGGTCAGGGTCACGGGGATCACGTCGCCCGCCTTCACCTGCTGCTTCAGATCAAGGAACATCACGTGCAGCCCACCCGGCTTGAACTCGACGGCCTGGCCGGCGGGCAATGGCACGTTTTTCACTTCACGCATCTTCATCACATCGCCTTCGTTCACCATTTCGTGAATCTCGGTGTGAGCGGCGATGTCGGTGGACGCGCTCACCAGCGTCATGTCCTCTTTTGCCTTGAGCTGCATGAACATGCCGGTGGCGCGTTGTTGCGCCACGGTCGCGCGTGCCCACGCAGATTCCACGCTCACCGGCGAGCTGGCGTGATGATCCCGGTGCTGCGCGTGGCCAGTGCTTTGCGCCTGCAAGGTGGTTGCAAAAAAGAGGGCTGCCGCGCTTGTGCACAGCACATGTTTGAATGTCTTCATGATGGTGACTCGAATAGATAAGGATTTGAGGTGAGCGCGCTCAGGTATTGGCCATGACCTGGCGAATATCTTCCACGCACTCTTCTGCACTCTGTTCATGCCGCAGCAAAACGCGCAGCTTTCCCTTGGTGTCGTACAGGTAGCTCAGGGACGTGTGATCCATGGTGTAGGCGTTGCCGGTTTCCACTTTTCTGGCATACATGCGGAAATCCTTCACCGTCTTGTCCGTGTGGGCCTGATCGGCATAAAGGGCCAGGAATGACGGGTCGAAGGCGTTGGTGTAGGCGGCAAGCACCTCAGGGGTGTCGCGGGCCGGATCAATGGTGATGAAAAGCACCTGGAGCTGCTCGCCATCGGGTCCGAGCAGTCGCTTGATGTCGGCGGCACGTGCCAGTGCAGTGGGGCAGATATCCGGGCATTGCGTGAACCCGAAGAAGATCATGACGAGCTTGCCCTGGAAATCTGCCATGGTGCGCACCTGGCCTGTGGGATCACGAAGCGAGAAATCCTGAGCAAAATCGGCGCCGGTGACGTCGGTGCCGTGGACCTTCAGGCTGGCCTGCCGGTTGCAAGCGGCCAGCAGCGGCAGACTTGTCGCCAGCGCGATCCCGGCAGCGGCGCGCAGCACGGTTCGTCGTGCCGGAGCGTGTGAGTAGGACATGAAAAAAATCCAGAAGATAGTCGTGCGCAGGCATGCGCACCATGCGACACCCGATGATCGGCGCCCGGCAGACCGCGGGTGTCAGGCTTTCGGCAATGCAGCGACAGAAGGCGGCGCGCGTGGACCCAGGGGTGGGCCGGCCACCCCGACATGCTCGCTTGCGAGCCCCAGGGGGGCTGGCCGGGCGGCGACCAGCACGCGTTGCGTGAACGGCACGCGGGCAGGCGGGTCGAGCAGCGCCAGCGGTTTGAGCGACCCGTAAGGACAATGGGTGTAGGCAGGCTCGGGCTCGCGATCGGAACCAGGGTGACGCGAATCGCTGCTTCGGATCGAGCCGTCTGCCGAACAGAATGCGATGGCGAACTCGCCGCGCCGCAGGGCGTTCGTGTCGGCCATGTAGCCTGCGGGCAGCAGCGCGCGCAGCATGAACGCCGCCGCAATGAGCCACAGCAGGGGCGTGCATGCCTTGAGCGATCGGTATGACGGGCGAGCGTAGCGGGGCATGGACTCGATCATACAAGGAGTGCCGGGCATCGCGCATAATGGGGCCATAAAACCAAAAACATCGATGCAGCACACCAAGGAGACAAAACCATGGATGAGCGATCCAATGACCCATCCCGGCGGGCGTGGCTCACGCGCGCGGTGGCAGGCGGCGCAGCGTTGTGCGTGCACCCCTGGGCGCTGGCCGCAAGCGAGAAATGGCCCACGCGTGCGATCACCTTCATCGTGCCCTTCAATGCGGGCGGTGCAACCGATATCCTGGCTCGCTTGCTGGCCAGCCGCCTGTCCGACCGGCTGGGACAAACCATCGTGGTGGAAAACAGGGTGGGCGCCTCGGGCATTCTGGGCACCGATGCCACGGCGCGCGCGCCTGCAGATGGCTACACGTTCACCGTTTCCCTGACGACCAATCTGCTGCTCAATCAGTTTCTGTATTCGAAACTGCCCTATGACCCGCGCCGTGACCTGGTGCTGGTGTCACTGCTGGCGCGCGCGCCCGTCACACTGGTGGTGCACCCCGATGTGCCTGCCAGTGACGCGCCGTCGCTGTTGGCCTACATCAAGGCCAACAAAGGCAAGTTGTCCTATGGTTCGTGGGGCGTGGGCTCGCATGGGCACCTGGCCTGCGCCTATATGAGCAGAACGCAGGATGCCGACATGATTCACGCGCCCTACAAGGGCGAGGCACCCATGCTCCAGGATTTGATCGGGGGGCGTATTCAGCTCGCATTTGCCAGCGCACTGGGCAGCAAGCCGCAGATCGACGCTGGCAAGCTGAAGCTGATTGGCGTGACCGGCAAGACGAGGATGGATATCCTGCCCGATGGGCGGACCCTGTTCGAGCAGGGGCTCACGGACGATGCCTACAGTGTGGTCGGCTGGTCTGGCATGGCTGCCCCCGCCAGAACGCCGCCCGCGCTGGTGCAGCGCATGGCCACCGAACTGGCGGCCGTGGCCGCCATGCCCGATGTCCGTGCGCGTGTGGCCGATATCGGGTTTTCCGTCGTGGCCAGTAGCCCCGAGGCCTTCGTGCAGGCCTATGACCAGGATCTTCCCATTTGGGAAAACCTGGTCAAGGTGTCAGGCGCGCGCCTGGACTGATCGACTCAACCCTTGCGTTTGAGTTCGCGTATGACGATGCTGTCATACGCGTATTCGGACACCTGATTCCACACGCTGGCGTCTTTCTGGAACGCTCGCTGGCTGTCGTAGAATTTTTTGAACACCGGGTTGGTCGCCGAAATTTCGTCATACAGGGCGATGCTGGCATCGTAGGCGGCGTCCAGAATATCCAGCGGGAACGAATGCAGTTTGGCGCCGCCTGCGACCAGACGGCGCAGTGCGATGGGGTTCTGTATGTCGTAGCGCGCAATGCTGTCTATGTTGGCCATCGCCGAGGCCGTGCGCATTGCTGCCTGGTAGGGTTTGGGCAACGCATCCCACTGCGCGCTGTTGATGAAGAAATGCTGCATGGAGGTACCGTCCCAGAAGCCAGGGTAGTAATAGTTCGGGGCAACCTTGTACAAACCGAGCTTCTCGTCATCGTAGGGACCATTGAACTCGGCGCCGTCGATCGTGCCCCGTTCCAGCGAGGGGTAGATATCGCCGCCCGGCACTTGTTGTGGAATGGCACCCAGCTTGGCCAGCACCTGTCCGCCCAGACCGGATATGCGGAACTTCAAGCCTTTGAGGTCTGCCAGTGACTTGATCTCCCGGCGAAACCAGCCACCCATCTGCGTGGTGGTGCTGCCACCGGGAATGGCCACGATGTTGTGACCACGATAGAAATCTTCAAGCAGTTTCTTGCCCTCGCCGTGGTAGGCCCAGGCCGCCTGCTGGCGCGTGTTGAGCAGGAAGGGGGTGTGGGTGCCGAAGGCGAATGCCGGATCCTTGCCGGTGTAGTAATAGGACGCGCTATGGCACATTTCCACCGTGTTGTTGCTGGCAGCGTCGAAGGCCTGCAAAGCCGGCACGATATCGCCTGCGGCAAACACCTGAATCTGAAATTTATTGTCGGTGATTTCCGCCACGGCTTTGGACATCACCTCGGCGCAACCGTAAAGAATGTCCACGTTCTTGGGAAAGCTCGACACGCAGCGCCACCGGATGGTGGGCTGAGTTTGTGCCAGCGCAGGCGCGCCCAGCGTGGCGGCGCCCGCCACAACCGCGGTTTGTGTCAGGAAGGAACGTCGTTTCATTTGTCTACTCCGTTATGCGTTTTTATGGGTGGTGCGGGACTGCTGACTGCCGGTAAAACAATACGTGATCAGGCCTGGCTCTGACGCAGGCTGCGATCGAGCCCGCGTAGCAGTGGCAGTACTGCGTCGATGGCCGGGGTCTGGACATTGGCCTCGCGCGCCAGGCTTTGCACTTGCCCGAGGATCGCCTCGACTTCCAGCGGCCGGCCGGCCAGCGCGTCCTGCAGCATGGACGGGCGCAAGCCGGTGACCGGCGGCGCATCGCGTTCGGCCCCGCCGCGTCGCAAGGAGTCGATCGCGGCCTGGGCCTGCTCGCGGATGTCAAACCCGAATGACAGGGCCATGCGATGGATGTCCATGATCAGGGCGTCGCCCTGTGCCAGCAGCGCCTGATCGTGCGCCAGCCCATCGACCGGGAGGCGGGTCAGGGCACACAGCGTGTTGACCGAGGCATTGCGCGAGAGCTTCACCCATATTTCGCGGCGCAGGTCGGTGCTTGCCTCTGCATTCAGACGGGCGTCGCGCAACAGCGCCACGAGATCGCGCAGGCGACTCGAATCCTGTCCCGATGCTTCGCCCACCACCCAGCGGTTATTGCCCAGATGGCGGATGTGACCCGGGGCGGTCACTTCGTTGGCGGAATACACGACGCAACCCAGGGATCGTTCGGGCCGCACCAGCCGCCACAGATCGCCATCCGGGTCCAGCAGAGGGAGGTGGGCGGCAGTATCGCCACCGTGCTTGAACCACCAGGGAATGCCGTTGGCTGCAAACACGGCATAGCCCGATTGACCCATCAGCGCAGCGATGTCGCGCGCCGCGCCAGCCTGGGCGGTGGTCTTCAAGGCCACGAAGGTGACATCCTGTTCGCCCAGCGATGCGGGATCGTCGGTCACCACGGCAGGACGGCACGTGAACGTTTCACCTCCGGACTGGATGCTCAGGCCATCGCGTTCGATGGCTGCGCGATGCGCACCGCGGGCAATCACCGATACCGTGGCACGCCCGGCCTGACACAGTCGTGCCGCAACATAGCCTCCCACGGCGCCGCCACCAAAGATGCATACCCTCATACCGTCTCCATGATTGTTTTTTTGATCGCTGGTGCGCCTGGCACTGGTAGTGGTGTACCAATAGCCTGAGGTTTCGTCCATGTGTTTGACGCCACGGAAGTCTGCCTTCCCGGAACACGAAGGCGATCGATGCCTTCAGTGATAGCATCGGCAAACAAAAATACGAAGGAGACACGGGATGAAGGCAGATCAGAAGCGCCGCACGTTGGTTGCGGCCGCGTGCGCAGGCGTGGCCCTGGCGTTCGGCAGCGTATGCGCTGTGGCAGCGGATTTCCCCGATCGACCCGCCCGATTGATCGTGCCTTTCCCGCCCGGGGGCGCGACCGATATTCTGGGTCGCCTGCTGGCCGAATCGATGAGTCGCACGCTCAAGCAGCAGGTCATTGTCGAGAACCGACCGGGTGCGAACACCATCATCGGCGCCAGCGAGGCCGCGCGGTCCAAGCCCGATGGATACACCATGTTCCTGGCGGCCGGTTCCACCTTGGTACTGAATCCGCTGCTCTACAAGACACTGGCCTACGATCCTGCGCGTGATTTCCGCATTCTTGATGTGGTGGGTGAGGTGCCGCTGATCGTCGTCGTGCCCAACAGTTCACCGTCGAAGAACCTGGCAGAGTTCGTGCAGCAGGCACGCAAGGAAGACGGTCGCGTCAATTACGGTTCGGTGGGCACGGGCAGCACGCTGCATCTGGCTGCCGAGCTTTTTGGCAGTGCTGCCAAGGTGAAGATGACGCACGTGCCTTACAAGGGTTCGGCAGCGGCCATGACCGATCTGATCGGTGGGCAGATCGATGCGATTTTCGATGCTTATTCCACGGCGTTCCCGCAAGTGCAGGGCGGCAAGATCAGGGCGCTGGCCGTCACCTCGGACAAGCGGCTGGACACGCTGCCCGATGTGCCCACCGTCTCGGAGTCGGTGCCCGACTACCGTGCGATCGTGTGGTATGCGGTGGTCGTTCCCCAGGGTGTGCCCGACGCCATTGCGCAAACGCTGAAAGGGGCGCTGGGCACCGCGTTCAAGGACGCGGGTTTCCGGCAGGCTGCCGAGAAGGCGGGCTTTATCGTCGGGCAAACGCGCAGTGATGCCGAGATCAAGCGCTATGTCGATGACGAAAACCGTCGATGGTCGGCCTTGATCAAGGCGCAGAACATTCAACTGGAAAACAACTGATCGCCCGCGCGCGGATGACGCTTACGCCAGTGGCTTGATGCCCACCATGTATTTGGGCTGCGAGCCACGGGCTTCATTGCGGATCTTCAGCATGGTGCCCCCCGGTGTGTATTCGAACGACTGGTGTGGCATTTCGAACCACTCATGAAAACTGGTGCGCTTGAATTCGGGCACCCACACTTTCGGCTTGCGCTCGTCGCACTCGAATTCCACCAGCGTTCGGTCCAGGTTGAAGGGACGCGAGTTGCCCATGCGATAGCTGGCGCGCAACTCGACCTTCTGGGTCGTGCCGGGTCGCCATGACAGCCCGATCGACGCCATAAAGCCTTTGATTGCTTCCAAGTCTTGCATAGCCCTGCGCTCCATCCGGATGAATTCAGGCGCCAGTATGCCACTTGACGCAATGTCGCGCTGTGGCCGCCTTGGGTAATATGCTCATTTTGGGTGCAGCATGGCAGGGATTCCAGACAGCAGTCTGACCATACACATCGAGCGCTACCGTAACGAGGCGCATCGCGCGCAGGTGGCCTCCCTGTGGTCGCAGGCCTTCGGTTACGAGACCGCACACAACCGCCCCGGGCTGGCAATCGATCGCAAGTTGGCGGTGAACGACGGGTTGTTTTTCGTGGCCACCCTGGGCGATGACGTGGTGGGGACGGTCATGGCGGGCTATGACGGGCATCGGGGCTGGCTCTACGCCGTGGCGGTGGCACACGGGCGCCGCATGCACGGTATTGGCACGGCCCTGGTTCGCCATGCAGAACAGGCGCTCTCGACCCTGGGGTGCATGAAGATCAATCTGCAGCTGGCTGACGGTAACGATGCCGTGGCGGCATTCTATGAATCGCTGGGCTATGCCGTCGAGAGACGCGTCAGCATGGGCAAGCGCGTGCCTGCGAACGTGCCGGATGAGACATGATGCGGTCGGATTTTCCCGATCAGGGTGGGTAGCAGGGCGTCGGCTTATACTCGCCTCCATTCATTTCGGACGATCACCATGGCTACCGCTACACCCTTGACGCCGCCGTCGAGCCCGATCCTGGGCATGCCGGGCATCGGCGCGCTCGTTTTCCTGATCGCAGGCACCCTTTTGCTGGGCACCTACTACGGTGCCGCCCAGGGTGCCTTGTTTCTCGTGGGCGGCGCGCTGGGCATATCGCTCTATCACGCCGCTTTCGGTTTCACTTCCGCCTGGCGCGTGTTCATCATGGATGGTCGGGGCAGGGGCCTGCGCGTGCAGATGATTCTGCTCGCCCTGGCTGTCGTGCTGTTCTTTCCGGCGCTGGCCAATGGCGTGCTGTTCGGCAATCCGGTGCGCGGGCTGGTGAACCCGGCAGGGGTGTCGGTGATCATCGGTGCGTTCATGTTCGGCATCGGGATGCAACTGGGCGGTGGATGCGCGTCAGGCACGCTCTTCACGGCAGGCGGTGGCAATGCCCGCATGCTGATCACCCTGCTGTTCTTCGTGATCGGCTCGGTGCTGGCGACCGTGCATTTCGACTGGTGGGTCAGCCTGCCGTCGGTGCCGCCCACCTCGCTGGTGCAGGTCTTCGGGGCGACGGGAGGGATTGCGATCTCGCTGGCGCTATTCGCGTTGATCGCACTGGTCACGGTAGTGATTGAAAAGCGTCGCCATGGGGCTTTGGAAGTGCCGCAAGCGCCGCCACGCAGGGGGCTGGCCCGCTTTGCGCGGGGGCCCTGGCCGCTGGTGCTGGGTGCCGTCGCTCTGGCGCTGCTCAATTTCGTGACGCTGGCGTTGTCCGGGCGGCCCTGGGGCATCACCTCGGCATTCGCATTGTGGGGCGCCAAGGGCGCGCAGGTCCTGGGTTTCGATCCTTCGGCGTGGGCGTATTGGCAGACGCCAGGCAATGCCAAGGCGCTGGCCTCGAGCGTGTTTGCCGACATCACGTCCGTCATGGACTTCGGCATTATCGGTGGCGCGATGCTGGCCGCTGCATTGGCGGGCAAATTCGCGCCCAGCCTGAAGATTCCCATGCGTTCGGTGATCGCCGCGATCGTGGGAGGCCTGCTGCTGGGCTATGGCGCGCGGATCGCCTACGGGTGCAACATTGGCGCCTACTTTTCAGGCATCGCATCGGGCAGCCTGCACGGGTGGTTGTGGCTGATCGCGGCCTTTGCGGGCAACATGCTGGGTGTGCGCCTGCGCCCCATGTTTTTTGAGCGAAGCAAGGTCGTCCTGTCGCGGGCGGACGGGTGATAGCGGTCCGCACCTGAATAAGAAAAGCCCGCAAGACATTATGTTCTTGCGGGCTTTTTGCTGTCCAGCTCCGATGAGGCGACGGTGATTGGCATCGTCTCATCGGCCGGCATTGTGTCCGATCAGGGCGCAGGGTCGTCGGTCAGGTGCTCTTCAAGTTTTTCGAAGATTTTCTGCGTGGCACCCCGAGCGTGCAGCGCAAACAACAGCAGCGAGCGGCCCGTGATCTGGTAGACGTCGCCAGCCTCGAAGTCGGGCAGTTCGGCCCGGATCGGTGCGTTCGTGTCGATCAGGCAGCTCCACTGGTCGCTGCCAGGGATCTGCGGAAGCGTGAAGTCCACTACGTCGTGGTGGGCGTTGAAGACCAGCAGCAGCGTGGCGTCCGACGCGGGGCGGCGAATGCCGGTCGTGGGGGCACGACCGTCGATGACCAGGCCGAAACAGCGCATGGTGCTGTCTTCCCACTGTTCCTGGGTGAGTTCATCACCTGAAGGACTGAGCCATTTCACATCGGCGATCTGCAGATCTTCGTGGAACTCGCCGGTGAGGAAACGGCCACGACGCAAAGCGGGAAGCGTACGACGCAGGCGTGTCAGCTTGCGTACGAATTCCATCAGCGCCTGGCCTTCCTCGTCTATATCCCAGTTGACCCAACTGATCTCACTGTCCTGGCAATAGGCGTTGTTGTTGCCCTGTTGCGTGCGACCGAATTCGTCTCCGGCCAGGATCATGGGGGTGCCCTGCGAGAACAGCAGCGTCGCCAGCATGTTCCGTTTCTGGCGCTCGCGCAGCTCGCGGATTTCCGGATCGTCGGTCGGACCTTCGACACCGCAGTTCCAGGACTTGTTGTCCGAGTGACCGTCGCGGCTGTCCTCGCCGTTGGCCTCGTTATGCTTCTCGTTATAGGACACCAGGTCATTCAGGGTGAAGCCGTCATGGGCCGTGATGAAGTTCACGCTGGACCAGGGACGGCGGCCCCGGTGATTGAACTTGTCGCCCGAGCCGGTGACGCGGGTGGCCAGGCGGGGGGCAACACCTTCCTCACCCTTCCAGAATTCGCGCACGGTGTCGCGATACTGGTCGTTCCATTCCGCCCAACCGGGGGGGAAGCGGCCAACCTGGTAGCCGCCGGGGCCGCAATCCCAGGGCTCGGCGATGAGCTTGACGCTGGAGAGAATCGGATCCTGACGGCAACTATCGAGGAAACCGCCGCCTTCATCAAAGCCATCAGGCTCGCGTCCGAGGATGGTGGCCAGATCGAAGCGGAAACCGTCCACATTCATTTCCGTTACCCAGTACCGCAGGCTATCGGTCACCATTTGCAGCACGCGCGGGTGTGACAGGTTCAGGGTGTTACCCGTACCGGTGTCGTTGATGTAGTAGCGATTTTCGTCCGGCATCAGGCGATAGTAGGACGCGTTGTCGATGCCGCGGAAAGACAGCGTGGGCCCGAGCTCGCTGCCCTCTGCCGTGTGGTTGTAGACCACGTCAAGAATGACTTCCAGACCGGCTTCATGAAAACGGTCGATCATGTTTTTCAATTCGCTGATGGCACCCGGGCCTTGAGCGAAAAAGCGCGGGTCGGCAGCGAAGAAGCCTATGGTGCTGTAGCCCCAGAAGTTCGTCAGGCCTTTTTCCGTCAGATGACTGTCGTTGACGAACGCATGAATGGGCAGCAGTTCGACCGAGGTGACACCCAGGCTCTTGATGTGATCGATGACCGCCTGTTGACCCAGGCCTTCGAAGGTCCCTTGCAGGTGCTCGGGCACTGCCGGATGGCGTTTGGTGAAACCCCTTACGTGGGTTTCGTAGAAGATCGTTTTTTCCCATGGCACACGCGCCCGGGTGGGATGCACCCAGTTGAAAGATTGGTCCACCACCTGACATTTCTGGACGAACGGCGCACTGTCACGCTCATCAAATGTCAGATCGTCGCCTTCTGCATTCAGGGTATAGCCGAATACCGCGGGGTCCCACGTCAACTCCCCAACGTGCGCTTTGGCATAGGGGTCCAGCAACAGCTTGTTCGGATTGAAGCGATGCCCGTTCTCGGGCTCGTAAGGACCGTGCACGCGGTAGCCATAAACAGCCCCGGGCTTCAGACCCTTGATGTAGACATGCCAGACTTCATCGGTGTATTCCGGCAGAACGACGCGCTCGGTTTCGTTCTGGCCACTCGCATCGTAGAAGCAAAGTTCGACCTTGGTCGCATGGGCCGAGAACAGCGCAAAGTTCACGCCTTCACCGTCCCAGGTCGCGCCCAGCGGAAAAGGCGCGCCTTCGGATATGGAAAGAGGGGATGACATGGGTGGGTGACCTAAGTGTGGAGGATGCGCGCGGGTTGCGGCGCACGGGAAACAGCAATAACCGTGCCGATGATCGTAAATAAGGGAGCGTTTGCATCAGGTGGATCGAAATTTGCTTGTGTTGCGCACAAAGAGGTGGACCTGGTGCCGGAGATCGACATGGACAGGCAGGACAAGACCGAAGACATCGACTCGTCGCCACAGACGCGCCATGCCGATTCTGATCGCAAACGGGGCGGCGTGGCCGCACTTTTCGAGCGCTTCGCCGCTGCGGTCACGGCACGGGCGGGTTCCCCCGCTGCCTTTTGCATCGCGCTATCGTTTATCGTCTTGTGGGCCGTGAGTGGGCCTGTTTTCGGTTTTTCCGAAACCTGGCAACTGGTGATCAACACGGGGACCACCATCGTCACCTTCCTCATGGTCTTTCTGATTCAGCAGAGTCAGAACAAGGACAGCCAGGCGGTCCATGTCAAACTGGATGAATTGCTCAAACTGCAGAGCAACGGGGGTAACGAGATGATCGACATCGAGGACCTGACCGAGGCGCAAATCAAGCATCTGGCGCAGCAGTTCAAGAACAAGAATATCGGGCACTGATGCGCGCTGTTCAGCGCGGAGGCGGATCGACCCGGCCCGATCGCCAAGCGCACCCGCCCGACCGCTGATCAACCCCACCCTGATGCTAGTCGAACAGGTCTTCGGCGGTCAGCGGTTGTCCGAACAGCCACCCTTGCGACAGCGCACCGTTGTCAAGCGCGAGGTAATAGTCGGCCTGTTCGTTTTTTTCGATGCCTTCGACGACCAGCATCAGTCCAAGTGATTTGGCCATAGCCACGACTTGAGGCGCAATGCTGTCACCGGCATCCTCTTCGTGCAGCGCCCGGGTGAAGGACCGATCCAGCTTGATGGCATCGACGTGCAACTGAGCGAGATAGGACAGGCTGGAGTAATCCGCGCCGAAATCATCGATATAGATGCAATGGCCGGCCTCGCGCAATTGGGCGATGCCGCGTCCGATGGCAGCATGTTCGGCAGTCGAGCGTTCGGTGATTTCGAAGCCGATACTGCGGGCAGGCAGTCGTGCCGCCTTCATGGCATGGCTGACATAAGCGGGAAAGGTGCTGTCCAGAAGGTCGCGCACGGACATGTTCACGGTCACCCGAAAATCTGGTCGTTTTCGAAGTTCATCGCCCAGTTCAGCCAGCACGCGACGCAGCACGAAGCGGGTGATCTGGGAAATGAAGCCTTCCTGTTCGGCGATGGCGATGAAGACGTCCGGGCTGATGTGTTTGCCCTGGGCGTCGCGCCAGCGTAACAGCGCTTCGGCACCCACCCGCCTGCGATCGGACAAGCGCACGATGGGTTGATAGACCACCTCGAGATCACCCGTGCGCAAGGCCAGGCGCAACTTGCGGCCAAGCGAGTTCAGGCGCGCCAGTGCGGAACTGGCACTCAAGCCGCCGCCCAGGCCGGCCAGCAATCCCAGCAGGCTGAAACCGATGAACACGGGCGAGCGGAGAATGGGGTAGGGGTCACGCAATGTTGCGGCCATGCAGCCGGCGTGTTCGGTTGAACATTGGACTTCATAGCGTCGGCCCTGCAGAACGATGGGTTCACCCGACTCCAGCGTCTTGCTTTCGAGCGCCTCGCCTGGGGTGTCGCGAGCCATGAACAGGACGCGTTTGCCGTGGTAGTCGGCCACCACCGCGTAGTCCATTCGTGGGTCCACCAGCGAGGCATAGGCGTCCCGATTGATGACGACCGAAGCCGTGCCTTGGGAAATGACCAGGGCATGCGTGCCAGGCATGCCGTGCAGCGCCGCATTCATGGCAATGGAACGGCCGTGTTCGGTTATGAAATCCGGCTCGGGCAAAGGGGCGGCGGGGCTGATCACGCCCAGCGAAGAGCTGCATACCAAGGTGCCCGATTGCACGCGCGATGCGATCTTGAGGAAGTGCGAGCTGATCACCAGGTTGCGCAGGCGTGCCAGATCGCGCGGGGAGCACATGGGAACGATGGATGACTCGATCTCGTTCAGTGCCTCTTCCGCTTCGCTGTCCAGCGTATCGGAGCGTGCAATATAGGAGGCCGCCATCAGGCTGGTTTCATCCTGCTGCTGGCGCAGCACGGTGATGCGGCCGAACCAGGCACCCAGGGCAAGCCCAAGCAGGGCGCCCAGGGTGAGCAGGATGACGGAGCGTGCGAGCGGTTTCGAAATCATGAGAGGTCAGCGCCGCAAATGTTCCGCAAACCCGAGCTACTTGGGCAGGGCGTACGCAATGATGCTGTCACCTGTGCGGGTGCCCAGCGACCCATGCCCACCGGCAATGGCCAGCACGTACTGCCGGCCATCCGCGCCGGTGTAGGTCATGGGGGTGGCCTGGCCGCCGGCCGGCAGGCGGCTCTCCCACAGTTGCCGGCCGTCGGTGACGTCATAGGCGCGAATGTAGTAGTCCAGCGTGCCTGTCAGGAAGGCCACGCCACCTGCGGTCATGATCGGGCCGCCCAGGTTCGGCACCCCCATCTTGAAGGGCACGGGCAGCGGCGAGCTATCGCGTACGGTGCCGTTGACGCGACGCCAGGCGATCGTGCCATCGGTCAGGTCGGCGCCGGCAATCATGCCCCAGGGCGGTGCCTGGCAGGGCAGGCCCAGCGGAGACACGAAAGGCGCGAGCTTGATGGCATAGGGGGCGCCGAAGTTCTCGTTCAGTGCCGGCAGGCTGCCTTCAGGCGCTTTTTTCTGGACATACAGCGTGGTGTCATCTTGACGTGGCACCAGCGTGGAAGTGAACGCCAGGTATGTGGGCGTGGTGAACGCGACCTGGCGCTGGGGATCCACCGCAATGCCGCCCCAGTTGAAGACGCCGAAATTACCCGGATAGATCAGCGATCCTTTCAGGGAGGGGGGCGTGAACCGTCCGTCGTATTGCAGGCGATGGAAGGCGATCCGGCAGACGAGTTGGTCGAAAAGCGTCACGCCCCACATATCGGCACCTCGCAGAGGGGCCGGGTCGAAAGACAGTTTGGACTTCGGCTGGGTCGGTGCGACGCGGTCATCTTTCACACCGCCCTTGGGCGCCGTGCGTTCAGTGACCGGAAGAATGGGGTTGCCGGTGCGTCGATCCAGCACGAACAGTTCGCCCTGCTTGGTGGGCTGCACCAGGGCGGGCACGGTCTGGCCATTGATGGTGAGATCGATCAGCGAGGGCTGGGCAGGTACGTCGTAATCCCAGAGATCGTGGTGAACGGTCTGGAAGAACCAGCGGACCTGGCCGGTGGCCAGTTCCAGCGCGACCACCGAGGAGGAATAGCGCGCACTGGATTCGCTGCGTTTGGCACCCCATTGATCCGGCGGTTGATTGCCCATGGGAATGTAGACCAGGCCCAGGTTTTCATCGACGCTGGAAATCGACCAGCTGTTGGGGGAGTTCGGGGTGTAGGTCTTGCCTGCAGCAAGGGGTGTGGTGTCGCCGGGGTTGCCGGCGTCCCAGTTCCACACCAGTCGTCCGGTTTCGACGTCGAACGCGCGAATGACGCCCGAGGTTTCTTTGGTGGATACGTTGTCCAGCACCGTGCCGCCCACGATCATCAGCCCGGCGGCGATCACGGGAGGCGAGGTCGAATAGTAAGACCCGGCGTTGACGTTGGGCATGCGATCCCACAGGTTGATCTGGCCCGTGCCCGCTCCGAAATTGGTGCACACCGCCCCGTCATCCGGGTTCAGGGCAATGATGCGGCCGTCGGCTGTCGGCATGAACAGGCGTGCGGTGCAGCGCGCGTGCTTTTTATTGTCCTGTGCCGCGATCGGCTGGTTGGCCGGTGGTTTGCCTACCGGGGCGACGCCCTTGGATGGCGCGCCATTTGCGGCCATCGATGTCGAGGCCGCGCCCAACGAGGCTGCCGACGCCGACGTGCCAGCCATGGCAATGCCGCTAGCCGAAGCGCCGGCTGCCGCATTGCCGGGAGCACCGGCACCTGAACGCGCGGCCAGGCCTGACAGCGGAGACATGCCCGCGCCAGGCGAATATGCCAGGCCGCGGCAGGTCAGATGCTGCAGCGCGAGCTTGTCCTGGATTTTCGGATCGTAGCGCCAGATCTCGGCACCGGTGGTGGCGTCAAGTGCAATCACGGACTGGTGCGGAGTGCACAGGAACAGGCGGTTGCCGATTTTCAGGGGGGTGACTTCGAAAGTGGTTTCTTCAGGGTCGCCCGGGCGGCCTCTGACATCACCCGTGTCGTAGCGCCATGCTTCTATCAATGCACTGGCATTGGCGGGCGTGATCTGCGCCAGCGGCGAATAGCGCTGGCCTGCACCGGTGCGGCCATAGGCCTGCCACTCACCATCCTGCTGTGGCGCGGTGGCGGTGTTCACCGTGCTGCCGGGCGCGCCTTCAAGCGACGGTGCCGTGCCAGTCATGGCGCTGCCTGCGTTACCCGCGACCGCGCCAGCAGGTGGATTGGCCCGGGGCAGCTTGCCGGGTACGTCGTGAGGCTGTACGAACCAGGAGGCGACAGCCACGGCCAGAAACAGGGCCAGCGAGGCCGTCAGCGGGAGGGCGGCGCCACGTAGCGGGCGCAACCCCGTTTGCTGCGCGGCGATCGGCGTTCCGGTGTTGGCCGTGACCCCGCCGTAGCTCTGGCGCGCGCTGATGGTGGGCATGCGAAAGGGCGTGCGCAGGTTTTTCAGCACCCAGGGCATCAGCAGCAGCAATCCCACCACGAAGATGACGTCGCCACGTGCGGCCAGCGGCCACCAGTCCAGGCCAGCCTCCCACAGACTCCACAACAGGGTGGCCAGGACCAGAATGGCATAAAGCACGAGCGCCCCGGCGCGTGCGCGCATGAGGAGCCACCCGGTGCCACCCATCATCAGGCCGGCTATCGCATAGAACCACGAGCCTTTCAAGGCGATGAGCCAGATTCCGGCGACCAGCAGCCCCAGACCCATCACCAGCAGTATGGCCCCGGTAATCGTCAGGCCTGGGCTGCGTCGTGTGTCGTTCATGATTCTGGTCTCCTGGAGCCCGCGCCTAAACGGCGTTGCGCTGCGGGCAGTTAACGTTCAGCGCACATACTTATACAGAGGTGCTCGGTGCACTGCAAGCGCGAGTGCAAGCGCGGCGGCTGGAGCGTTGGCCGCGCGCACGCGTCATCCGGGGCGCGTCGTCAACCGTTCTTGGTGGAGAACAGCCAGGCCTTGTAGTCGTCGAGATCGCCGTCGAAGGGCTCGACCTTGCCGTTTGCAACGATAACGAATTCGTCCGTCGTGGCCCGCAGCAGATGGCGGTCGTGCGAGACCAGAATCAGCGTGCCTTCGAATTGCGCCAGCGCATCGGTGAGCGCTTCGCGGGTTTCGAGATCCAGGTGGTTGGTCGGCTCATCCAGCAGCAGCAGGTTGGGACGTTGCCAGACGATCAATGCCAGTGCCAGACGGGCTTTTTCACCACCGGAGAACGGGCGGATCGATGCGGTGGCCATCGGCCCGGCGAAGTTGAACCCGCCCAGGAAGTTGCGCAGTTCCTGTTCACGCGTGGTGGGCGCGATCTTGCTCATGTGCCAGAGGGGCGATTCGTCATGGCGCAGCATTTCGACCTGGTGCTGGGCAAAGTAGCCGACCGACAGGCCCTTGCCCAGCGTGGCCACGCCTGCGATGGGCTCGATTTCGCCTGCGATCGTCTTGATGAGCGTGGATTTGCCCGCCCCGTTCACGCCCAGCAGACCGATACGTTGGCCGGTCTGCAGCGAGAAGTTGATATCGCGGATAATGGCGCGCGCTTCACCTGTCTCGGCGTTGCGGTAGCCGGCATCCACGTGATCGAGCACCAGCAGTGGGTCGGGTGCCCGCACCGGCTCGCGGAATTCAAATGAGAATTCAGCTGCCGCGCGCAGGGGGGCCAGTTCTTCCATGCGCGAAAGGGCCTTGATCCGGCTCTGGGCCTGCCGCGCTTTGCTGGCCTGCGCCTTGAATCGGTTGATGAACGATTCCAGGTGCGCGCGCTGGCGCTTTTGCTTTTCCTGCTGACCCGCCATCAGTTCCAGGGCGGCTGCGCGCTGACGTTCGAATGAGGAGTAGTGCCCCGAGTAGCGCTTGAGCTTGCGTTCGTCGATATGGACGATGACGCCGACGACTTCATCGAGGAAGTCGCGATCGTGCGAGATGATCACCAGCGTGCCCGGATAGCGCTTGAGCCAGTCTTCGAGCCAGATGATGGCATCGAGATCCAGGTGATTGGTGGGTTCATCGAGCAGCAGCAGATCCGAAGGGCACATCAATGCCTGGGCCAGATTCAGCCGCATGCGCCAGCCGCCCGAGAACTGGGTCAAGGGCAGGTGCATCTGGTCCAGCGAAAAGCCCAGACCGGTCAATAGCTGTTCGGCACGGGATTGAACCGTGTAGGCATCGGCATCGGCCAGGGCACCATAGAGGTCGCCAATGGCCAGGCCGTTTTCCGAGGACTCAGGCTGGCTTTCGAGTTCGGCCAGTTGCGCTTCCAGGCCGCGCAGCGTGGTGTCGCCGTCGATGGCGTAGTCCAGCGCCGACCGTTCCAGTGCGGGCGTTTCCTGCGCCACATAGGCGAGTCGCCAGTTCGGCGGATAGCTCAGTTCACCCTGGTCAGGATGCAGCTCGCCACGCAACATGCTGAACAGACTGGATTTGCCGGCGCCGTTGGCACCGATCAGGCCGATCTTGTCGCCTGGATTGAGCAGCAGATCGACGTTGTCCAGCAGGGGTTTGACCCCGCGGGCAAGCGAGACGTGGTGAAAACGGATCATGGGGAGGGAAGCGCGGCGATGAACCGCAGGCAGGTGCGAAGTAACCCGACAGTGTAGCAAGGACGACCCGCCTGCCTGTGTTCCCTTCTACAATCCGGAAAACGATCGACTACGGATTGCCGCATGCTCAGCCTTTTTCTGTCTGCGTTTCTGCTGGGCCTGATTTTCAATGCGGCGCCGGGGGCGGTGCTTGCCGAGACCATCCGCCAGGGGCTGCAGGGTGGTTTCCGCCCGGCGCTTGCCGTGCAGATCGGCTCGCTTGCCGGTGATGCCACCTGGGCCATCATCGGCCTGGCGGGTATCGGCTTTCTGTTTCAGATCGATGCCTTGCGTCTTCCCATCGGGCTGGCAGGCGCCCTGTATCTGCTATGGCTGGCCTGGGATGCCTGGCGCAGTGCCCATGCCGGGCCCGGCCCCCTCGCCGGTTCGCCACCCCACAGCCAGCACAGCCCGCTGGCCGATTCGCCGCCACATAGCCACCCAGGCCGTCTTGCTGAAGCAACGTGTGCCTCAGCCACTCAGTCAAAGGTAGGTTCGCATCGCAAGGCGTCGGATCGGTCGCCGCGCTCCCCCCTGCGCACGGGCGCGGTGATTTCGCTGACCAATCCGCACAACGTGGTGTACTGGGCGGCGCTGGGTAGTGCCATGGGCGCCGTCGGCGTTGCCGACCCCCGTCTCGTGCATTATCTGGTGTTCTTTACGGCGTTCATGACGTCGTCGGTGCTGTGGTGTTTTTTCTGTGCCGCGATTGTCGAACAGGTATTCGGGCGTGCCAATGCCCGATGGTCGAAGATCAGCTACCGATTGTGCGCGGTGGCACTGCTGCTTCTCGCGCTGGCCTCCCTGAAGGGGCTGATGGCTCCGCTTCAGGCCGCCACGGGGTCATGAGCGACCCCGGTGGCCCGGTCATCCTTTGCCGCGAACCATCCGTTGGTACACGCCGTCTTTCCAGACCAGGCGATGCACGAGCGCCATGGTGATGTGGCCGGCAATCAGGGCCAGCAGCACCCACCCCAGCAGGCCATGTAACGCGTTGCCGGGCGCCATGAGTGCAGGCATCTGAATGCCGGTTGCCTCGAACAGCGGAACGCCGAACGGCTGGAAGCCACGCCCGCGCCCATAGGCGCGCACGATCGCCAGCGCCGGCACGACAATCATCAGCAGGTAGAGCAGCAGGTGTCCGACCTGTGCGCCGCGTCCCATGAGGTTGCGCGAGTGTGCCGGGCGGCGGCCAGCGTTGAACAGCCCCCATGCGCCACGGATCAGCACCAGCAGGAACAGCGTGAAGCCGACCGAGTGGTGCGTGCGCCAGAAAAATGTGGCGATGTCTGTGTCCTTGGCGACCACCCGCAACACGCCGCTTGTGAATTGCCACAGAAACAGCAGCGCCATGGACCAATGCAGGAAGCGGGTCACATAGCCATAGCCTTGTTCGTTGTCACGCCAGTGCTCGGCTCTTGTCGTCACCGGAGTTCTCCATCAATGAAAATTACGTAATATCGTGCCTGATTCCGCATAACTGAAAATCAACGGAGAGGCATATGGAAGAAGTGTTGGTCACGCGCCATGGGGCGACGGCCGTATTGACCATGAACCGCCCGCAGGCGCGCAACGCATTGAATTTTGCCATGCGCGATGCGTTTTCGGCGGCGATCGCCGAGGTGCGCGACGACGCGTCGGTTCGCGCCGTGGTGCTGACAGGCGCAGGCGGCCATTTTTCTGCCGGGGGTGACGTCAAGGGCATGGCCGAGGGCGGCGATCGACCCACCGATGTGTTTGCCAGCCGTGACAGCATGCGCGCCATCTATCGCTGGTTCGACGAACTCGTCGACCTCGAAAAACCCGTCATCGCGGCCGTGGAAGGGTCGGCATTCGGCGCGGGCCTGTCGCTGGCGCTTGCCGCTGACTTCGTGCTGGCTGCACCCAGCGCAAAATTCTGCTCGGTCTTCAGCCGCATCGGGCTCGTCCCCGATCTGGCCGGCCTGTACCTGCTGCCGCGTGCGGTGGGACTGGCCCGGGCCAAGGAACTGGTTTTCACCGCGCGCGTGGTCAGCGCCCAGGAAGCCCAGGCGCTGGGCATGGTCTACGAGATTGCCGACGACGTGCAGGCCGCCGCGCTGACACTGGCAGCACGCTTTCATACTGCGCCCACCGGTTCGATCGGCGTGGCGAAGTCCATGCTCAACCGAACGTTCGAGACCCAGCGCGGCGACATCTACGCCCAGGAAGCCATGGGTCAGGCATTGTGCCGACAGAGTACCTACCACAAGGAAGCGGTGCAGCGGTTCGTGGACAAGCAACCGCCGCTGTATCAGTGGGACAAGAAGTGAAGGCCCGGTTCAACAAAAAGGCGCCGGACCCTCAGCGTTGACGGTGCCGCGTGGGGGCTGCAACGGTCACGGGTTGTGCATCCATATCGGCCGCGTCACGCAGGTTGCCAGCGCGGTCGTGTCGCACGACCAGGCTGCGGGCGCGACGCCATGAGAACAGGCGACGTGAGGGCACATCGGCGTAGTCCGCGACGTCGAACGCGGTGCTGTCCTCGCGCCCCGCTTCCCGGTCTTCGTCCTTGCGGATGAAGTGTCGGATCGGGGCGATGAGCAGCATGACCACAAAAATGCCAGCCACCAGCAGCGCATACAGGCCCAGCAGCGAGACATCCTGCATATCCTCTGTCGGTCGGAAGAAGTGACGCCAGGCGTACAGCACCACCCCCACCCAGAAGGCCACCAGCAGGACCGGGCGCAGGATGTGGAGCCAGGCATACATGATGTAGGCCTGATAGGCCGGGCGGTTGTCGCGAAACGACTTCAGCGGGACGCGGGCAGCGTCCAGGATGGGCTCTTCGCCGGGTTCGGCCCAGTCATGCGTGCGTGCCCCCGGGCGCAGCGACGGCGGGTCGCCAGCCTGTGCGGCTTGCGTGCCGAGTTCATTCGGGTTTGGTTGCGGGGGCGTTGCTTGCGATGTCTGCATTTTCCTCTCCTCTGTCTGGGCTGGTCCATACGGCCCGCTTGCCGCGACGGCGCAAGAGGGTGATCGGCAGGGCCAGCACCGTGGTTATCATATTGACCGTCCAGAACGCGAACGGGTACCAGATCGTCCATACGAAATAGCGCATGATGCTCTTGTCGTAGTGACGGTCGATCCAAAGGCTGACCAGCATCTGCAGCATGCAGGTGATGCCCAGCAGCACCCCGTGCCATTGCGGAAAGATGCCAACGGCGTGCCAGGTCGGCGGCAACCAGGGGCGAATCAGCGCAATGATCAACACGAAGAACATGGCATAGGCCCAGACCACGCTGGCGAAATATTCCAGGTAGATGGGCCACATCTTGATGTTGCGCAGGCGAAGCACGGTCGTCGTGTGGCGCAGCAGCGTCTGAATGCCACCGATGGCCCAGCGCTGGCGCTGGCGGAACAGGCCTCGCACCGTCTCGGGCATCAGAATCCAGCACAGCGCGCGTGGTTCGAATCGCAGTCGCCACCCGGCGAGCTGCAGCTTCCAGCTGATGTCGATGTCTTCGGTCATCACGTCCGGGCTCCAGAAGCCGGCATCCAGCAACGCACGCCGGCGAAACAGCGCCAGCACACCCGAGACCGTGAACAGCCGGCCGAACAACTGCTGGCTGCGTTTGATCAGGCCGATGGTGGAAGAGAATTCGCCGACCTGCATGCGTCCGAGCAGCGTGGTTCTGGTGCGGATGCGGGGGTTGCCGGTCACCGCGCCCACGTTACCGGAGGCAAGCATGTGGCGCATCATCCAGCCGATGGCATCGGGATGCACCAGGGCATCACCGTCGATTCCCAGAATGAACTCACCGTTGGCCAGCAGGGTCGCGGTGTTCAGACCGACCGCCTTGCCCTGGTTGCCCGTATTGTGAATCACGCGAAGCTGAGGATAGCGGGTGGCAAGTTCTTCGAGGATCTCCCCCGTGCCATCGATACTGCCGTCGTTGACGGCAATGATTTCGAAGTTGGGGTAGCGGGTGCGCATGAGCTGATCGATCACGTCGCGCACTGTGACGCCTTCGTTGTAGCAGGGCACGATCACGCTGACCAGCGGCGTGGATTCCAACAGGGTCAGCGGATCGATCGGCTTGTGCCGCAGTCGCTCGAACACCAGCGCGTGCGCAATACCCCCGCCCATCCAGACATACGCCATCAGAAATGGATAGTAGAAGACGTAGTCGAACACCAGTTGCACAAAGCCCTGGCCAAACAGAAATTGACTCATTTGGGCGCTGCCTTGGTGGAGTGGGACCGGTCAGTGGCCGTGTTGTCGATGGGGAATATCGGTGGAACCGGACGCGGGGGCGAGAGCGCCGGTGGGGTGTCCAGCCCGTCGTTGCGGTCTTGCAGGTTGGACCGTACCGAAATGGCATTGCGCACGGTGGCCAGACCCGGCTGGTCATTATGAAAATCGTCCGGGTAGTAGGCCAGATGCCGGGCGCCCATGCGATGCAGCAGCGACCACTGAGCAGCCAGCGTGGCGTCCGGAATGGGGGTGTTCGTGCGCCAGTCGCGGGCCTGGATTTCCATTACGGTTTTTTCAAGCCCCAGCGGCGTGGCCGCCACGCGTCGCATCATGTCGGCCAGCCAGGCCTGCGGATCGGCGACGTTTTCCATGTAGGGCATGGCCATGATGGCGGTGTAGTCGTATGCGCGCAGGGATTGTTCGTAATTCTGTGCAAACCACGATTCCGATTCCGGCTGCATGACCGGCATGGCATACAGGTTGCGCGCGGTGAGAATGCCGGGGCGCCATTGACGCACGCGGGCCGCCAGCTCTAGCGTGAAATCAGTCAGGAATTGCGTTTTGCCGCTGGCCCAGCGCTGCGCCAGCGCGGGGTCGGCCTTGATGGCGTCGATGTCGCCAGGCAGGCCCCAGGATGCATACGTGCGCAGCGCATGCAGGCTCACATCCTCATCATCGCCCAGCATGGCGTCGTCATGAAAGAGCACGCCGGCGATCATGGCATGACGGCCCAGGTCCTCGTAGATGTCGCCGATCAGGGCGCGCACTGCGGGATCGAACGGCGTGAGACGGTCATAGCGATTCACGCCTGCAGGCAAGGCCTGCACCGGCGCGCCCCCCGCAGGCTGGTTGCCCGCGATCATGGGCCCCTGCGGGCTTGCCCACATCACCCGATGGCTGGCCAGCGGGTGGCCTGCCGGCAGATGGAAGGCCATCACCGGCATCCACGCATACACCTGAACGCCGGTGCGGGTGCGTAGTTGCCACGCCACGCGATTGAATAGGTCGGCACGCATGGGCAGGTGGCGATTCGGAAAATACATGGCGTCGGCCACGCCGTCACCGTCCGGGTCTGCGTAGGCCTGCAGGAACACACTGCTCGGTCCGATGGCCAGCACACGATCGAGCAGCCTGGACAGGTTGGCTTCCTGCTGAACCGGGTCCTCGTCATAGACGTAGTCGAGGTCGATATGCATGGCGCGATTGATCGGAAAGATGCTGCCCTGCCCGGCGGGGGCACGCAGCAGCGAGTAGTCCGGGATCGGCATGTCGTAGGTAGCCAGGCCGCGACGGATGCGCGAGAGCGGCACGTCAGCGGTGTTGGGGCCTTCTTCCAGCGTCATGGTAATGGGCATGCCAGCGCGCCGCGCCGCCGCCAGGGCGATCTCGGTGTAGGCACCATAGGGCCAGACCATGGTGCGCACTTTCGTTCCGGTGCGCCGCTCGATCAGCGCGCGGCTGGCTCGCATATCCGCTTCGATGCGACGCGCATAGGCGTCGACCGACTCATAGCGCCCCGTTCGCGCGTCGTAAGCCAGCGCCGCTGCCGCGGGTTGCAGGTTGCCCTGCGGATTGGCCTGAATCCCCGTGTGCATGGCGTCGCTGTGGCTGGCGAATTCGACCAGCCCGGATGCGGCCATCTCGCGCGCCTGGGCCCAGGTCATGAAGGCTTCGCGCAAAGGCGGCGTCAGCACGTTGTAGCCACTGACTGGCTGGCCGACCGGTACCTCCAGCCATTGCGTGACCAGCGCCATCACGGCGGGATAGCGGTACTGCTTGAGCAGAGGGAAGACCTTGGTGAACGCACTGGCGTACCCGTCATCGAAGGTGAGCAGCACGGCGCGTGGCGGCAGGGGCTGGCCCCCATTGCGCGCATCGACGATCTGCTGCAGGCTGACGGCGGTGTAATCAGACTGACTCAACCACGCGAAAAACTCGCTGAGCGTGTGTTCGTCCAGCGCCGTAGGCTCGGGCGAGGCCATGAAACTATCCAGCACATTTTCGCGAACGTCGTGCAGCGACACGACCCGGAATGTCTTGCCGTCTTCCGGGTCGGGTGCGGGCATCCGTTGCGCAAAAGCGCTGGTCATCAGCAGGCTTGCGAACAAGGCCGCAATGAGGGAAAACAGACGTCTGTATGCAGCAGTACTCATTGCAGGGGAACCGAAAGAAGAAGGAAGACTTCGCGACGTTTTTCGTTGTCACCGTCATAGGGATGGCTGGATATGCCCACGCCATAACGCACTTGAACCGATCGGCCCACGTTCCATTCGTGGGCGTAGCGCAGCGACCAGAGCGGACCCGTGCCTTCGCCGGACTGGCGATACGCCCCCGCACCGGCCTCGAGCACCTGGAACAACTGGCGGTCGTCCCGCTTCCAGGTCAGCCACTGGGAACGGGTGGTCAGCTCGATACCCGTCTCGCGGGAGGGGCTGAAGTAGGGCGTGTTCTGGCGGCTGTTGCCGCCCGTCTGAGCCGAGAGAGTGGTGTCGAACAGGAAGCGCGGCCCGGTGATCCAGCGTTCGCGCCAGCTCAGCCCAAACGTGTTGCGGGCGTTGCCGTCACTGAAATCCATGCGCTGGTATTCGCCGAGGAAACTGCGCGATTCGTTCACGATGTATTCGGCCGTCAGCCCTGCCGAGTGCGCCCCGATGTCGGCGCGTCGTGCCTTGTAGGGCGTATCGATGCTGTTGGTGTCCACCGAGGCGCCCAGGCGCCACGTGTCGCTTGCCCGATAGCTGACCGA
>Ga0075364_10000035_pt1 | contig 47877 bp, 45 predicted proteins | sample EndMetdeltDD1764_FD_71517 | JGI IMG/M metagenome (GOLD analysis project Ga0075364, IMG submission 71517) | Populus endosphere microbial communities from Tennessee, USA - Endosphere MetaG P. deltoides DD176-4 | ecosystem: Host-associated > Plants > Roots > Endosphere | place: USA: Tennessee... | reverse complement strand
CGCCGGCGAGATCCGCGACCCGGACGGCGTCCGCATCGGCGCGCACCCGGGCGTCTTCTACTTCACCCTCGGCCAGCGCGAAGGGCTCAATATCGGCGGCGTGCGCGGCCGCGCGGCCGCACCGTGGTACGTGATCGGCAAGGACGTGGCCGGCAACATCCTCTACGTCGACCAGGACCGCGACAGCCCGCACCTGCTGTCGCGGCGGGTCGACACCGAGGCCATGCACTGGGTCGATGGCGGCCCGCCGGCCCGCACGTTCGCCTGCACCGCGCAGATCCGCTACCGCCAGCAGGACACGCCGTGCCGGGTCGAGGTCCGCGACGACGGCACCCTGCGGGTGCTGTTCGACCAGGACCAGCGGGCGGCGACACCGGGCCAGTCGCTGGTGCTCTACGACGGCGACGCCTGCCTGGGCGGTGCGGTGATCGCGACCACCGATGCGCCGCCGCCCGGCGGCTGAGACCGGCGCGGACAGTCCGGCAGGCCCGGCGCAGCGGGTAGAATGCCGCGATGAGCCATTCCTACGATGATCGCGTGCTGGCCCTGGCCGGCATCGCCCAGTCCCTGCAGCAGGTCCGCCGCATCGCCGAGAGCGGACAGTCCGAAACCGCCAGCGCCGCGCCGGTGCTCGACGCGGTGTTCCGCATCGACGCGGCCTCCGCGCAGGCCGTCTATGGCGGCAGTGCCGCGCTGGCGCCCGGCCTGCGCCTGCTGCGCGACTACTTCGGCAACCAGGCCGATCCGCTGCTGCCCAAGCTGGGACTGGCAACGATCCAGCTCGAGCGCCGCTTCAGTGGCGACGGCAACACGGTCCAGGCCGTCGCCAACGGGCTGGAGGAGCTCGCCCCCCGCGCGGCCGAGCTCGGCAGCACCCATCCCGACGTGCTGTCGGCGCTGGGCGGCCTCTACGCGGACACCATCAGCCACCTGCGCCCGCGGATCATGGTCCAGGGCAACCCGCACTACCTCGGCCAGGCCGGCGTGGTGTCGGAGATCCGGGCCCTGCTGCTGGCGGCGGTCCGTTCGGCGCTGCTGTGGCGGCAGCTGGGCGGCAGCCCGTGGCAGTTCCTGTTCGCGCGCCGGCAGATGGTCGACGCGATCGCCCGCCAGCTGGGCTGAGACGGCGGCGGACAAGTTCGCGAAAAGCGTTAAAGGAGGGGCCAGGGCGGCCGATACCACGTTCGTGGTTACGCAGAGATCGCCCATGGACTCCCGCTTGTTCTTCCGCATGGCTGCACCTTTGGTGCTGACCCTCCTCACTCCCCTGGCCGTCGGGCTGGACTGGCCCGCCGCTGTGCGCTGGGCGGTCCTGATCACGATGATGCTCAGCTGGTTCGGCTTCGCCGCCTGGCTGTTGCTGCGGCCGGCCGCGTCGGCCCACTCGGCCGAGCACGTCAAGGTCCTGCGCGAGCAGGATCAATTGCTGACCGAGCTGCGCAGCTTCGTCGGCAAGGAAATCGACGGCTCGCGGCATGAAGTCGAGCGTGCCCGCGACCTGATCCGCCAGGCCGTGTCCGGCCTCGGTGCCAGCTTCGAGGCGATGAACCGCAAGTCGCGCCAGCAGAGCGGCGCGATGGCCCGGATCATCGCCGACCAGGATGGCGGTGGCGGCGTCGACGTCGCGCGCTTCGCCCAGCACGCCAGCCAGCGGATGGAACAGCTGGTCGAGGCGCTGGAGCAGGTCAGCGGCCAGAGCACCACGACCGTGCACCACATCGACCAGATGGCACAGCACCTGGACGGCATCTTCGCGCTGCTCGAGGACGTGAAGTCGATCGCCGACCAGACCAACCTGCTGGCGCTGAACGCGGCCATCGAGGCGGCCCGTGCCGGCGAGGCCGGTCGCGGCTTCGCGGTGGTCGCCGACGAGGTGCGCAACCTGTCCGAGCGCTCCACGACCTTCAACGAGCAGATCCGCAAGCTGGCGCACAGCTCCAAGGACGCCATCGCCAAGGTCCGCGAGACGGTCACCCAGATGGCCTCGCGCGACATGGACCGCTCGCGGGAAGCGCGTGCCGAGGCGGCGGCGATGCTGCAGAACGTCGCGGCGATCAACAGCTCGCTCGGCGACGGCATGCGCGAGATCTCCGAGTGCGGCCGGGCGATCGACGGCAGCGTGGCCGAGGCGGTGCGCGCCCTGCAGTTCGAGGACATCGCCACCCAGGCCCTGGGCGGCGCCCATGTCCATCTGGACCGGCTGGACGCGATCAACCGCGAAGCGGTCTCGCTGCAGGAACTGGTGCACCGGAGCAACGGCGTCTACGACGAAGAGATGATCCGTGCCCTGCAGCGCCTGGGCCAGCGCATCCGCGACCTGCGCAGCGAGTGGGAAACCCCGCCGCACAAGCCGGTCAGCCAGCAGAACATGGGCGCCGGCACGGTCGAGCTGTTCTGATCCTGCACGGCCCGACGCGTCCGGCTGCATGCCCAAGTCCCTGTTGACCGACCTCATCGTGCCCCGGCCCATGGCCGGGGCCTGCGTGTCCGGCGATCCGGAGCGCGATGCCTTCGAGGCGTCCTACGATGTGGGTCCTCCATCTCCGCCCGCCCGGGTCGAGCATCCCGCGTTGACCCGGCTCGAACAGCTGGCACGCGAAGAACTGGCCGCGCTGACCGCGGTGACCGTCCCCGACCAACGCGATCTGCTCGAGATCTGTCTGGGCTGGGACCTGGCGCAATCCGGCGAACCGCTGTCCGGCGGAGATCCTGCGGCCGCCGAGGGCACGACGCACGAGGCCTGAGCGTCAGTACATCCGTCCATCTGCAGCGGCCGATGTGCCCGGCGACCGACGCGCATCGCGCGTGATGTCCGCCATCGCGTGATCCTGCCTTCGTCGCGCGGCCCTGGTGACGCAGCCCGTGCAGGACGGGGCAGCCCTGCGCGACCTGCTGCCAGTGCCGTCGATTCGCGGCGCCGTCATTCCCCGCCGGCCCACGACAGGCGGATCTTGCCGACCGGCGCCACTCGGCGGCGCGTGGCGTGCCGGGTCCTGACGGCTTGAGCTTCCAGGCTGGCAGCGCCATCGGTGCCCGCAGCCCTTCATCGCCGACGATGCCACTGCCAGGTGCGTCCCGGGTCGGGCGACCCGCGGGCACAGGAGTCGCGGCACCGTGCTTCGGCGGATGGTGGGCCGTCGGCGCGGGTGCCGGGCTCCGGCACCTGGCCTGCCCGGCCGTCGGCGCCATCGCTGCGGCAGATCGACCCGTACCGACCGTGCCCGCTGCCAGGCAGGTCCCGCCAGCAGGCATGCGGCATCCCTATGCTGCGCGTGGCTCGCTGCAGCCCGGCAGCGACACGACCTGTCGGGTTTCTGGGCGGGACAGGCCAGGCCACCGGGACCCTCGGCGACGCGATCGACCCATGCTCACGATGCCGCCGCCGGTGGCATCCCTGCCAGTGCGTTCAGCGATCAGGGTGCTCCCCTGCCCTGCGCCTTGATGGCGGGACGTGGGGCGTCCAGGTCGATTCGATTGCGTGTGTTCCCCGTCGCCGGCGATGAAACCGGCGGACGCCACTCAGGGGGTGCGCCGCGCGTCGCGGATCTGCGGCGCGCGCATGGCAGGACGGTCGTCGCGGGCGCGCAGCCACTGCGCCAGTTCGCGCGGGGGCAGCGGCCGGGTGTGCACGTAGCCCTGGACCTCGTCGCATCCCCAGAGCTTGAGCTGGGCGTGTTCGGCCGAGGTTTCCACGCCTTCGGCCACCACCCGCATCCCCAGCGCATGGCCGAGGTGGATGATGGCCTGGGTGACCTCGCCGGCGCAGGTGTCGCGCAGCATGTCGACCACGAAGCTGCGGTCGATCTTGAGCCGCTGCACCGGGAAGCGGTTCAGATAGTGCAGGTTCGAGAAGCCGGTGCCGAAGTCATCCACGGCCAGCTGCACGCCGTGTCGTTCGAACACCTGGAAGCAGTGGCGCAGGTTGTCGCTGTCCAGGATCAGCGCCGATTCGGTCAGCTCCAGTTCCAGCCGGCTGGGCGGCCAGCCGGCACGCTGGCACAGCGAGACCACGCGCTCGGCGAAGCCGCGATCGCGCAGCTGCACGCCGGACACGTTGATCGCGATGCGGCCGAACTCCAGGCCGGCCGCATGCCAGGCCACGGCCTGCCTGCACGCTTCGGCGATGACCCACTCGCCGAGGCGCACGATCTCGCCGCAATGTTCGGCGATGGGCACGAATTCGCCGGGATGGCAGGCGCCCAGGCCGGGGTGCTGCCAGCGCACCAGCGCCTCGATGCCGGGTGGATGGTCGTCGCGGATCGCGATCTGCGGCTGGTAGACCAGCGAGAACTCCTCGCGCTCGAGCGCGCCGCGCAGCGCATGCTCGATCTCGAGCCGGCGCCGCGTATGCCGCCGGATCTCCTCGTTGTGCAGCTGGACGGTGTTGCGCCCGAGCTCGCGCGCGGCCCGCAACGCGGCATGGGCCGCGCGCAGCAGGTCGTCGAAGCCGGGGCCGTCGCTGGCCAGCATCGCGATGCCGACGCTGGCGCCCACCCGCAGGGTCTCGTTGCCGAACTGCAGCGGCTCGGTCAGCGCTTCGACCAGGCGCCGGGCGTTGTCGGCGGCGACACCGGGCGACATCGGGCCACGCAGCATCACCATGAACTCGTCGCCGCCGAGCCGGCCGAACAGGTCGTTCACCCCGAGGCTGTGGTGCAGGCGACCGGCGACCGCCTTGAGGATCGCGTCGCCGGCGGCATGGCCGTAGGTGTCGTTGATCGTCTTGAAGCCGTCCAGGTCCACCAGCAGCAGGGCGATCTCCTCGCCGGAGGCGCTGCCTTCTATCGCCTGCTCGGCCTGCTCGCGCAGCAGGAAGCGGTTCGGCAGGCCGGTGAGCAGGTCGTAGTGCGAGAGCAGTTCGATCCGCTCGCTGGTCTCGCGCTCGTGGGTGATGTCGCGGTACAGCGCCACGATGCGTGCCGGCAGGCCGACCCGCGTGTCCAGCTCGATCAGGACCTCGACCCAGACCCGCTGTCCGCTGCGCCGGTAGAAGCACAGTTCCAGCTGTTCGGGCGCCGCCCCTTCGGCCAGCCGCGCCAGCGCCTGCTCGAACGCCTCGCGCGATTCGCGCGTGTACAGCGCCAGGGCCTCGTCGAGGGTGACCGGCCCGGGCGGCAGGCCATGGATCCGGTAGCACTCTTCGGTCCACTGCATGCGCCGGGTGCCCGGCTCGATCTCGCAGCCGCCGATGTGGCCCAGCGCCGAGATCCGGTTGAGCAGCTCGTTGCGCCAGCTCAGCAGCGCGTCGGCGCGACGCTGTGCGGTGACGTCCTGGACCTGGCCCAGCACGCGGACGATGCGGCCGCCGTCGTCCAGCTGCGGGCGCGCCCAGACCTGCAGCTGCAGCGGGTCGCCGCGGTGGTCGTGGATGCCGACCTCGAAGCGCAGCGGTTGCCCGTCGCTGCGCATGCGGCGCCACGACTTGCGCAGCTCGGCCACCGCGCTGCGCGGCAGGCGCCGCAGCCAGGCGCGCGCCGAGTCGCGGTTGCGCGGCGCATGTCCGGTCATCCGGTACAGGTCGCGCGACCACCAGCCGCTGTCTTCGTAGGGGTCCCAGGAAAACGGCGCCATGCCGGCCAGCCGCTGGATCTCCTCCAGCAGCGCCTGCTGTTCGCGCAGGCGGGTTTCCAGCTGTTTCTGCTCGTCGATCCCGGTGTGGGTGCCGACCATCCGCAGCGGCCGTCCATCGGCCGACCAGGCCACCACCCGGCCGCTGTCGCGGACCCAGCGCCAGCTGCCGTCGCGGTGACGCAGCCGGTGTTCGCAGGCGTAGGAATCGGTGCGCCCTTCCAGATGCAGCCGGATGCTGTCGCGGACCCGGACCACGTCGTCGGGATGGACCAGGGCCAGGGCCGCTTCCAGCCCGTACTCGGACACCGTGTCGGCGGTGTGGCCGAGCATGGCCAGCCAGGTCTCCGAGCGGAAGATCCGGTTGCTGGCGATGTCCCAGTCCCACAGGCCGTGGCCGGCGCTGTCCAGCGCCACCTGCCAGCGGCTGGCGCCTTCCGGATCGGGCACGCTCAGGGTGTAGGCCAGCACGCCTCCGTCCGGTGCGCGCACCGCACGCAGCCAGCCGTCCAGGCGCCGCCCGGGGCCGGGCAGGCTGCAGGCCACCGCGTTGCGCGCTTCGCTGTCCAGGCCGCGGCGCAGGTCCTGCAGCAGCGGCGCATAGAGCGCCACGGCCTGCGGCAGCGCCAGCGCCTGTGCGGCCGGATTGGCCGCCAGGGCATGACCGTCCGCATCCAGGACCAGCAGCGCACTGTTGATCGGGTGTTGCAGCAGGCTGGCGATTGCACCCGGATCCACGCGTTGCGCTCCATGACTCCGATGCCCACGAGGGGCGTCACGGGGTTAGCGGCCGCTCGCGGCGGATGTTGAGGGCGGTGCCGCAGGCTATGCTGGGGCCTTGTCGCAGGACGGGGTCACGATGCATCAGCCAGGCCAGACCGGACCGGACCGCCGGGATGGGCAGCGGGACGCCGCCGCGCACCGCATCGAGCGTGCCAGCAGCTGGCGCATCCCGCTGCTCTACCTGATCCTCGGCGTGGTCTGGATCGTCTTCAGCGACCGCGCCCTGGGAATGCTGATCGACGATCCGGCGATCCTGACCCGGGTGCAGACCTTCAAGGGCGCGTTCTACGTCCTGGCCACCGCTGCCCTGCTGCATCTGCTGCTGAAGCCGATGATCGGCCGCCTGCTCTCCTCCCAGCAGCGGCTGCTGGAATCGGAGAACCGCTATCGCGAGCTGTTCGAGGGCAATCCCAGCCCGATGCTGGTCTACGACCTGGAAACCCTGCGGATCGTCGACGCCAACGCCGAGGCCAGCGCGTTCCTGGGCTGGCCGCGCGGCGAGCTGCTGGGCATGGAAGCGGCGATGCTGTGGCCGCCGGAGGACGTGGGCATCTTCCAGGGGCACGTCGAGGCGGTGCGGCGCGCGCCCGGGCAGACCTACCGCTGGCTGGAGCGTCTGCGGACCAGCGATGGGAGCACCCGCGACGTGGAAATGCGCAGTTCGGACCTGGCCCGCGGCGATGGGCCGCACCGGCTGGTGGTGCTGGCCGACCGCACCGCCGAGCTGCGCGCCCAGCGCGCCCGCGAACAGATCACCGCACGTCTGCAGGAGGCGCAGCGGATCGCCAGCCTCGGCTCGTGGGAGCTGGACCTGCGCACGCGTCGCGGCCGCTTCTGCGAGATTTTCCAGTCGCTGCTGGGACACGCGGCCCATGACGAGAGGTCGCAGCCGCTGCAGGAGATGCTGGTCGCCGCCGACAGCGTGAGCCAGCAGCGCCTGGACCAGTTGCTGGACGATCTGGGCGCGGGCCTGCTGCAGCGGATCGACGTGCTGCTGCCCTTCATCGACCTGCGCGGCAACGAGCGCCTGCTGCGGTTGCGGGCCCAGCTGCAGGCCGGCGACGGCAACCTGCCGGTGCTGCGCGGCACCGCCCAGGACGTGACCGAGGAGCAGCAGACCCGGCGTCTGCTGGACGAGCGCGAGCAGCAGTTCAAGGAGCTGATGCGGATCCTGCCCGACGGCGTGATGATCGTCTCCGAGGGCCGCATCTTCTACGCCAACCCTGCCTGCGGGGCGATGTTCGGGCGCCGTCCCGAGGCGCTGCTGGGCGACGCGCTGGCCGACCTGGTCGAGCCCGCCTCGCAGCCGGCGCTGCAGCGCGCCCTGGCGGGGGACGGTATCGAGCAGGACGCTTCGCCGTGGATGCGCCGCGAGGACGACAGCCGCTTCCGGGCCGCGCTGTCGGTCAGCGATGCCCGCTATGGTGGCCAGGACTGCAAGCTGCTGGTGGTCCGCGACCTGACCGAGCCCGAGCGCATGCGCGACGCGCTGGCCGCCGGCAACCGCGAACTGCAGGCGATGGCCCAGCGGCTGTTCTCCGCCCAGGAGGACGAGCGTCGTGCGATCTCGCGCGAGCTGCACGACGACGTGGGCCAGGCGATCACCGCGATCAAGCTCGCTGCCCACGCCGCGCTGTCGGAGGACGACGCCGCCCTGCGTGCGGCCGACCTGGCCGACATCGCCGCCACCGCCGACACCACCCTGGAGAAGCTGCGCAACCTGTCGATGCTGCTGCGGCCGCCGCAGCTGGACGCGCTCGGGCTGGAGGCGGCACTGCGCTGGCACGCGGGCGTGGTGTTCCGCAGCGTCGAGGTCGAGCTGGACCTGGCGATCGAGCGCCTGGATGCGCGTCCGGACCGGGTCATCGAACAGGCCTGCTTCCGGATCGCGCAGGAGGCGCTGACCAACGTGTTGCGCCACGCCGGCGCCACCCGGGTGCGGCTGGCGCTGCGCGAGGACGGGCACGATGGACTGGAGCTGAGCGTGTCCGACGATGGCCGCGGCTTCGATCCGGCCGCCGCACGTGGGCTGGGTCTGGCGATCATGCGCGAGCGCGCACTCGGCGCCGGTGGCGGGCTGCAGATCGAGACCGGGCCGCAGGCCGGCACGCGGTTGCTGGTGCGCCTGCCGCACCGGGCGCCCGCGCTCGACGGCAAGGGGGCTCCGGCATGATGGCCATCGTGTCGTCCTCGCCGGACGCACCGGCGCCGGCGCGGCTGGGCGCGGGCCATCCGGCGCTGGCGGAGATGGCGGCCGCGGCGCTGGCCGCGAACGCATCGCTGGTGGTGCTGCACGTGGATGTGGACCACTTCGCCTCGGTCAACGAGAACATGAGCGTGGCCGTCGGCGACATGGCGCTGGAACTGCTGGCGCGGAGGCTGGAGGCGCGTCTGGCCGGGCGCGGCCGGGTCTGGCGGCATGGCAGCGACGAGTTCGTCGCGGTGGTCGGCCCGGTCGAGGGCGAACTCGACCCCGAGGCGCTGGCCGCCGAGCTGCAGCGCGAGGTCGAACTGCCGCTCGGCGTGCTGCCCTATACCCTGTTCCTGTCGGCCAAGGTCGGCATCAGCGTGTGCCCGCAGCACGGGTCGGACATCGATACCCTGCTCCACCTGGCCGAGATCGCATCGCGGCAGGCCGGCCACAGCGACGACCGGATCCAGCTCTATGGCAGCCGGACCCTGGACAACGTCCACAGCGAGAGCGTGATCGCGCGGCAGATCGTCGATGCGATCCCCAATGGTGAGCTGCGTCTGCGCTTCCAGCCGGAAATCAGCGCCCGCGATGGCCGCGTGGTCGGCATGGAGGCGCTGCTGCGCTGGCAGTCGCCGACGCTGGGCATGCTGGTGCCCGAGCGGTTCATGCCGATCGCCGAGCGCCTGGGCGTGATCGTGCAGATCGGCGCCTGGGTACTGGAGCACGCGATCGCGCAGATGCGCCTGTGGCGCGAGCAGGGCTTCGACGACCTGTTCGTCGCGGTCAACGTCTCCACGCTGCAGCTGCTGCGGCCGGGCTTCCCCGACGAGCTGCTCGGCGTGCTGCGCGACGCCAACGTGCCCCCCGAAAGCCTGGTGCTGGAGATCAACGAGAGCGCGCTGGCGGCCAACTTCGCGCCGGTCTACGAGGGCCTGGTCATCCTGCGCCGGGAGGGCGTCGGGCTGGCGCTGGACAACTTCGGCACCGGCGACTCCAGCCTGAGCGCGCTGGTGCGCTATCCGGTCGACATGCTCAAGATCGACCGCAGTTTCATCCGCAGCGCGCCGGCCGGCGAGCGCGAGAGCGCGATCGTGCGCGCGATCATCGCGATGGGCCACCAGCTGAACATGAAGGTGATCGCCAACGGCGTGGAAAGCGAAGCCCAGCTCGGTTACCTGCGGCGCAGCGACTGCGACGTGTTCCAGGGCTATCTGTTCGGCGAACCGGTCCCGGCCGACACCGCCGGCATGACCCTGCGCCGGCGCTATCTGCGCCCCGAGCTGTTCGCGGCCAGCAAGGAGGACCGCACCCTGCTGCTGCTGGACGACGAGGAGAACGTGCTGCGCTCGCTGGTGCGCCTGTTCCGCCGCGACGGTTACCGCATCCTCGCGGCGGGCAACGTGCGCGACGCCTTCGACCTGCTGGCGACCAACGACGTGCAGGTGATCCTGTCCGACCAGCGCATGTCGGACATGAGCGGGACCGAGTTCCTGGGTCGGGTGAAGATGCTGTACCCGGCGACGGTGCGGATGGTGCTGTCGGGCTACACCGACCTGGCGACGGTGACCGACGCGATCAACCGCGGCGCGATCTACCGGTTCCTGACCAAGCCGTGGAACGACGACGAACTGCGCGAGCACATCCGGCAGGCGTTCCGGACCCACCAGGAACAGCATCCGCCGCGCTGACGGCGGACGCGCGACTAGGCTGCGTCGCCGGGGCGCGATGCGCTGGTCGCGTATGCGGTCGGCTGCTGGCGGCTCCCTCCCCCGCCGCCGTGTCCGCCGCTCAGGCCGCCTTGGGCTGCCGGATCGGCAGCACGATCCGGAAGCGCGAGCCCGTGCCCAGCTCGCTGTCGACATCGATGCGGCCATGGTGCTTGGCCACGATGCCGTAGGAGATCGACAGGCCCAGCCCGGTGCCCTTGCCCACCGGCTTGGTGGTGAAGAACGGATCGAAGATGCGCTGCAGCGCGTCCGGCGCGATGCCGTTGCCGCTGTCGGCGACCTCGATCCAGACATGGTCGCCATCCTGCCCGCTGGCGAGCCGGATCGTGCCGCGCTCGCCGATCGCCTGGCCGGCGTTGAGCAGGATGTTCATGAACACCTGGTTGATCTCCGACGGCAGGCATTCCACCAGCGGCAGGCTGGCGTACTCCTTCTCCAGCGTCGTGTTGTACTTGAGCTCGTTCCAGATGATGTTGAGGGTGGATTCCAGGCCGGCGTGCAGGTCGACCAGCTTCCAGGACTGGTCGCGATCGGCGCGCGAGAAGTCCTTCAGGTCGCGCACGATGCGGGTCACCCGTTCGATGCCCTCGCGCGATTCGTTCAGCAGCTGCGGCAGGTCGCGGCTGATGAAATCGATGTCCAGGCGCGAACGGGTCTCGTCGATCTCCGGCAGCAGGGCACGCGGATCGGGCAGGCGCAGCGCCCGCTCGTAGACGTCGATCAGCGCGAACAGGCTGTGCAGGTACTCCTGCAGGCTGCCCAGGTTCGAGTGCACGTAGCCGATCGGATTGTTGATCTCGTGCGCGACGCCGGCGGCGAGCTGGCCGATCGAGGCCAGCTTCTCGGCCTGCAGCAGCTTTTCCTGGGCGGCGGTCAGGCGCACGTTCAGTTCGGCGTGGCGGCGCAGCAGTTCCTGCTCGTCGGTGCGGACCAGCCGCATGTCCTGCATCAGCACCAGGCTGCGGCCATCGCCGGCATCGTGGTGCAGGTGGACCTGCAGCATGCGCCCGCCATCGAAGGACAGCTGCCCGCGCCAGTGGCCGCCGGCCAGCGCCTGCGGCAGCGCATCGCGTGGCAGCAGCCGGTCCAGGTCCAGGCCCTGCTCGAGGCTGCGTGGATAGCATTCGGCGCACAGCGTGTGCGCGGCCGGATTGGCGTACAGCAGCAGGCCGTCCTCGGCGAACAGCAGCACGCCTTCGAGCAGCCGCGGTGCGAACGCCTGCAGGGCGGACAGGGCCGGAATGCCGGCGCAGGGGGGTGGAGTGTTCAACCTGGGACCGGGAAAGTGTTCACCGGCCGCATTCTAGCCCGCGCGGCACGCTGGCCGGGGCACGCCGCCACACTCAGGCGACGGCGATATCGCGACGCGCGCGCAACTGCTGCGACTGGCCCTGCGCATCGTAGGCCGGCGCGCTTTCGCTGCGGCCGAGGTGGCGCAGCGCCCAGTTGACCTCGCGGCGGCGGCGCGCCAGCAGGGCGCCATTGCTGCGGTTGGCCTCGGCCAGTTCGGCCAGCCGCGTCTGCTGGTCGCCGGGCACTTCGGCCTCCAGCGCACGCAGTGCGGCCAGCTTGTCCTGGGTCGAGCGGACCAGCAGTTCGACGTCGTGGTCCAGCAGCGCCCTGCGCTCTTCTGCGAGGGCTGCCGCCAGACGGTCGAGCACGGCGTCGCTGGGCACCGGGCCGTTCATGTTCAGCCGCCCAGCTGGCGGTCCATCTCGAGCATGCGCCCGGCGATCCGATCGGGATCGATCCGGTAGCTGCCCGATTCGAGCGCCTGCTTGACCGCTTCGACGCGCTTGACGTCGACGGCCGGGGCCGCGGCCAGCTCGCGCTGGATCGCCTGCAGGCTGGTCGCCTCGCCGGTCAGGCGGACGCTGTCGGTGGCCGCGCTGGCCTCGACCGGACGCGAACGCTCGCCGCCGGCGGGGGCGACGCGGTTGCCGACGGGGCCGGTGGTACGCACGGCGGGGGGCTGGTTGCCTTCGATTTTCTGGCTCATGGTCTGATGAGTCCTTCTTGGGACGCTGACACTATCGGCGCCTGTCCCGGGAAACTTTAGGGGGCGGGTCAAAAAGATTTCATGCGGTGCTGCTAGCGGCTCACCCAGACCTCGCCGCCGCTGCCGACCCGGCCCTGCATGACCCGCCGCGAGGACAGGTTCTCCACCGAGACCCGTTCGTCCTCGCCGGCATCGCCCAGGGCGCGTCCGGCAACCCGGACCTCGACCCCGCCGCGCCGGGACACCAGGGCGACCGTGTCGCCCCGCCGGACCGTCCTCGGGGCGGCCAGATCGCCGGCGCCCAGCACCGCGCCGGCCAGCAGTGTACGCCGGGCGACACGGCCGGCGGCTTCCTCCGGCGAGCTCAGCGCGGCGCCGGCGATGCGCCCGGCGTCGCGGGTTTCCACCCGCAGGGCGTCGCTGGTCACCGGCTGGCCGGCCTGGATGCCGCGGGTCAGCACCAGCACCTCCTGGCTGCGCCGGACCTTGACCGGAACGAACAGGCGCCAGCCCGAAGGACAGGCCACTTCGACCGTCGCCGCCGCGCTCTGCCTGGCCTCCAGCGCGGTGGCGCACATCGGCATCCGCAGGGCGGGATCGAGCGTGGCCTCCGCGTCGGTGCCGGCCGGCAGCGTCGCCAGTGCCGCGGCGCGGATGCTCTCGACCGGCTGGAACGTCGACGCCTGCACTGACAGCGGCAGCGCACACAGGAACATGAGGAGGATTCGTGCCATGGCGGCCTCGCGGGGCGGACTCGCTGGCGGATGTGCAAGCGGCGTGCCAGCCGGCGGCCCTCAAGAGCCGGCCGCGGGCGCCGATACACGCTGCATGTCGCACAACCTGCTCAACCGCATCGACCAGCGGACCCGGCTCGCCGGCCACAACCGTCTCGCCCTGCTGCTGTTCCGGCTCGGCGGCCGTCAGCTTTTTGGCGTGAACGTCTTCAAGGTGCAGGAAGTGCTGCGCCGTCCGCCGCTGTTCCAGCTGCCCGGCCTGCCCTCGCAGTTCGCCGGGGCCGCCGACGTGCGCGGCCGTTCGGTGCCGGTGCTCGACCTCGGCGTGGCGATAGGCCACCCCGAGCGCGACTCGGACCACGACGACGGCCACGGCACCGACTATCTGGTGGTGACCGAGTTCAACCGGTCGGTCCAGGGCTTCCTGGTCAGCGACGTGGAACGCATCGTCAACATCGCGGTGGAGGACATCCACCCGCCGCCGGACCTCGGCGCCCAGGCCAGCTACCTGACCGCGGTGACCCGCTTCCAGGGCGAGCTGATCCAGGTGATCGACGTCGAGAGCGTGCTGGCCGACATCACCCAGGCGCGGATGGACGCGATCCTGGCCCCGGAAATGGCGTTGCCCACCGACACCCCGCCGCTGCAGGTGCTGGTGGTCGACGACTCGCGGGTGGCCCGCCAGCAGATCCGCAGCGTGCTCGACCAGCTCGGCGTCGGCGTCACCCTGCTCTCGGACGGCCGCCAGGCGCTGGACCACCTCTTGCAGGTGCATGCCGGCGGCGAGGATCCGGCCGAGCGCTATGCGATGGTCATCTCCGACATCGAGATGCCGGCGATGGACGGCTACACGCTGACGACGGAAATCCGTCGCCACCCGGGCCTGTCCGGACTGTACGTGCTGCTGCATACCTCGCTGTCGGGCGTGTTCAACAACGCCATGGTGGAGCGGGTCGGCGCGAACGCCTTCGTGGCCAAGTACAGCCCGCACGAGCTGGCCGACCACGTGCTGGCGCGCCTGCGCGAGGTCGCCTCGCGCTACGCCTGAGGGTGCATCCCCGCCCGGTGGCGGCCGTTCTGGCACGCCGCTTGCCTCTGTCCGGGCAACGGTCCGTCCGGAGGCAGCCATGTTCGATCCGATCAAGTCGCATTTCGGCGTCCACGCCGATGCCCTGCCGTTGCGCGAGCAGCGGATGAAGCTGATCGCCAGCAACCTGGCGAACGTCGATACCCCCGGCTACCAGGCCCGTGACCTGGACTTCGACGCGGCCCTGAACGCCGCCTCCGGCAAGCCCGGGCCGATGCAGACCACCCACGAGCGGCATCTGTCCGATGCGATCGCCGTCGGTGCCGCCCCGTTCGAGATCACCCGTCAGGCCGCCCAGCCCAGCCTGGACGGCAATACCGTCGATCCGGACATGGAGCGCGCCGCCTACGGCCGCGCCGCGCTGGAGTACCGCGCGTCGCTGAGCTTCGTCGAATCCAAGGTGCGCAGCATGCTCACCGCCATCACGGGCCAGTAAGCCATGAGCAACCTTCCCATCTTCGATGTCGCCGGCTCCGGCCTGCAGGCCCAGTCGGTGCGCATGAGCACCATCGCCAGCAACCTGGCCAACGCCGATTCGCTGGCCGGCTCGGCCGAGGCCGTCTACAAGCCCATCGAGCCGCTGTTCCAGGCCCAGCCCAGCCGCACCGATCCATCGCTCACCGGCGTGCGCGTGCGCGAGGTCAGCCAGAGCGAGGCGCCACCGATCCGCCGCTACGAGCCAGGCCATCCGCTGGCCGACGGCGACGGCTACGTGTTCGCGCCCGACGTGGATCCGGTGGCGCAGATGGTCAACCTGATCTCGGCCTCCCGCAGCTACCAGGCTGGCGTGGAGGTCATCAACACGGCCAAGGAGCTGGCCATGGCCACCCTGACCATGGGCCGCTGACGGAGACCCGCATGAGCACGATCGGCAACGACCTCTACACCAGCCTGGGCCTGAACGGGTCCGGCCAGGCCAGCGCGAAGAAGGAGGAGGCGCTGGGCCAGGCCGACTTCCTGCGCCTGATGACCACCCAGCTGCAGCACCAGGATCCGCTCAAGCCGATGGAGAACAGCGCGTTCCTCGGACAGCTGGCGCAGTTCTCGACCGTGCAGGGCATCCAGGACCTCAGCAAGCAGGTCACCGGCTTCTCCGAATCGCTCAATGCCGACCAGTTCCTGCGCGGCGCCAGCCTGGTCGGGCACAACGTGCTGGTGCCCTCGCCCAAGGTCTCGCTGGACGGCGAAGGCGGTGCCAGCGGCGTGGTCGCCGCGCCAGGCGCCGGCAGCGTGGTGTTCGAGATCAAGGACGCCAACGGCCAGAAGGTACGCGAGCTGGTGGTCACCACCGAGCGCGCGGGCGAAGCCGCCTTCAGCTGGGACGGCACCGACGACAGCGGTAACCGCCTGCCCGACGGCGCCTATGCCATCACCGCCACCTACAACGGCCAGGGCACGACCAACAAGCAGCTCGATACCTACGTCAAGGGCAAGGTGGAGAGCGTGACCATCGGCTCGGATGGCCTGTACCTGAACCTGCCCGGCCTGGGCACCGCACCGCTCGAGTACGTCCTCCGCATCGGCTGATGCCCCGACCCACGCACGACGTCCACAGGAGTCCGCAATGAGCTTCAACACCTCGCTGTCCGGCATCAACGCGGCCAATGCCGACCTGAATGCCACCGCCAACAACATCGCCAACTCCAACACCACCGGCTTCAAGGAGTCGCGTGCGGAGTTCGCCACCCTGTTCTCCTCGACCAGCTACGGCCTGGCGCGCAACGCGGTCGGCTCCGGCGTCAAGGTCAGCAACGTCGCCCAGCAGTTCTCGCAGGGCAACATCGAGCCGACCGGGCGCAGCCTGGACGTGGCCATCGACGGCGAAGGCTTCTTCACCGTGACCAAGAACGGCTCGACGTTCTACACCCGCGCCGGCAACTTCCAGCGCGACCAGCAGGGCTTCATCGGCACGCCCGACGGCGCACGCCTGCAGGTCTATGCGCCCAACGCCACCGGCAACGGCTTCGACATCGGGCGGCTCACCGACCTGCGCCTGATCACCACCGACAGCCCGCCGCAGGCCAGCGCCAACGTGCTGCTGGAATCGACCCTGCCGGCCAACGCTTCGGTACCGGTCACCGCCACCTTCTCGCCGACCGACCCGACCAGCTACAACCACACCACCGGCGGCCTGAACGTCTACGACTCGCTGGGCGTCAGCCACACGCAGACCTCGTACTTCGTCAAGACGGCCAACCCGAACGAGTGGCAGATGTACAGCTACATCGACGGCACCTCGGTCGGCGGCCCGGACACGGTCCGTTTCTCCGACACCGGTGTGCTGGAGGAGCCGGCGAACGGCCAGATCACGCTCGACCCGTTCACCCCGACCAGCGGCGCGGGCCCGATGACGCTGACGGCCAACATCACCGGCACGGCCCAGTACGGCGAACGCTTCGCGCTGCGCAACGTCGACCAGGACGGCTTCGCCAGCGGCAAGCTGGACGAGATCAGCATCGCCAGCGACGGCGTGGTGTACGCGCGCTACTCCAACGGCAACGACCAGGCCCTGGGACAGATCGCGCTGACCACCTTCATCAATCCGCAGGGCCTGCAGCCGCAGGGCAACAACATGTGGGCGCATACCTACACCTCCGGCACGCCGCGCACCGGTGCGCCGGACAGCTCGGACTTCGGCCAGATCTCCGCCGGTTCGCTGGAATCGTCGACGGTCGACCTGACCGAGCAGCTGGTGAACATGATCGTCGCGCAGCGCAACTTCCAGGCCAACGCGCAGATGATCTCCACCCAGGACCAGGCCACCCAGACGGTGATCAACATCCGCTGATGAGCCCGCCGCGGATGGGCGCGCCAGCGCGCCCGCTCCGCCGGAGCCGCTGAAGGACGACCTGCATGGACAAAGCCCTCTACGTCGCGATGACCGGCGCCCGCGCCTCCCTGCAGGCCCAGGCCAGCGTGTCGCACAACCTGGCCAACGCCGATACCGCGGGCTTCAAGGCGGTGCTGTCCAACACCGAGGCCTTCCCGATCAACGGTCCCGGCCACCGCTCGCGGATCGATGCGCTGCATGTCGACCAGGGCTTCGACAACCGCGACGGCGCGCTGCGGGTGACCGGCAACACGCTGGACGTGTCGCTGCGCCCCGACCGCTGGCTGGCGGTCCAGGCCCCCGACGGCAGCGAGGCCTACACCCGCGCCGGCAATCTGTCGCTGACGCCCAACGGGCAGCTGGTCACCGCCGGCGGGCGTCAACTGCTCGACGAACAGGGCAATCCGATCGCCCTGCCCCCGCACCAGTCGCTGGAGATCGGCCAGGACGGCACGCTGTCGATCGTGCCGCTGGGCGAAGGCCCGCAGACGCTGGCCATCATCGGTCGCCTGCGCGTGGTCCAGGCCGGACAGCAGCAGCTCGGCCGCGGTGCGGACGGGTTGATGCGCAATGTCGATCCGAACCAGCCGCTGGCCCAGGCGCCGGGCAACGTGCTGACGTCCGGAGCGCTCGAGGAAAGCAACGTCGACGCCGCCGGTGCGCTGGTGCAGATGATCCAGCTGCAGCGCCAGTTCGAAATGCAGGTCAAGGTCATCAAGCACGGCGACGAGAACGCCCAGTCCGCCAACACGCTGCTGCGCCTGGGCGGTTGAGTCCGGGCGGCAGGCGCCGCCACATCACCGCATCGCATGTCGATCGCCCCGCGTCGGGCGCGGTCGGGGCGTGGCTGCGGCGGGCGCAGGCATCGGGCTGGCCGTCGCTGCGGCCACAGCGCATGGCGCCGGCCGGTGCCGGTTCAGGATTCAGGCTGGTAGCCCGCCATTGCAGGACGCCCCCGCGGTTCTGGCACGCCGCATGCATTGCACCTGACGTCACTCCGAGAATTCCGAGGTACCGCGCCATGAATCAGGCTCTCTGGGTCGCCAAGACCGGGCTGGATGCGCAGCAGACCCGCATGACGGTGGTGTCCAACAACCTGGCCAACACCAACACCACCGGTTTCAAGCGCGACCGCGCCAACTTCGAGGACCTGCTGTACCAGCAGCTGCGCCAGCCCGGCGGCGCCAGCTCGCAGCAGACCCAGCTGCCGTCCGGCCTACAGCTCGGTACCGGCGTGCGCGTGGTCTCCACCTCCAAGGACTTCCAGCAGGGCAATCCGCAGCAGACCGGCCGCGCGATGGACGTGATGATCAACGGCCGCGGCTTCTTCGAAGTGCTGATGCCCGATGGCACCTCGGCCTACACGCGCGACGGCAGCTTCCAGCGCAACGCGCAGGGCGAGATGGTCACCAGCAGCGGCTACCCCGTGCAGCCGGGCATCCAGATTCCCGAGGGCGTGGAGTCGATGACCATCGGCACCGACGGCACGATCAGCGTCAAGGTCGCCGGCCAGGCCGATCTGGTCGAGATCGGCGCGCTCACCGTCTCGGATTTCATCAATCCGGCCGGCCTGCAGGCACGCGGCGAGAACCTGTACCAGGAAACCGCCGCCAGCGGCCCGGCCCAGAACGGCACGCCCGGCCTCAATGGTCTGGGCCTGGTCGAACAGGGCGCGCTGGAAGGCAGCAACGTGAACGTGGTCGAGGAGCTGGTCAGCATGATCGAGACCCAGCGCGCCTACGAGATGAACGCCAAGGCGATCTCGACCACCGACCAGATGCTGGGCTACCTCAACAACAACGTCTGATCCGCGCACGACGATGGAGATTCCGGCCATGGGCAGCCGCCCCTCGATGTTCCTCCCCACCGCCGCCATCGCGGCGCTGCTGACCGGCTGCGTCGCCGCCGGCGACGTGCGTCCGTATCCGGCGATGGCGCCGGTGGTGCCGGTCATGGTCGCCAGCGCTCCGGCCACGCCGGGCGCGATCTACCAGGCCGGCCCGGGCCTGTCGCTGTACACCGACCGCATCGCGCGCGACGTCGGCGACATGCTGACCATCACCCTGGTCGAGTCGACCACCGCGCAGACCTCGGCCAGCACCAACGTGGCCAAGAACAGCGAGATCGGCATGGCCGCCCCGACCCTGCTCGGCGCACCGGTGACCGTCGGCGGCCGCGACATCCTGTCGGCCACCGTCAGTGGCGAGCGCAGCTTCGACGGTCAGGGCCAGAGCCGGCAGAGCAACCGCCTGCAGGGCAGCGTGACGGTGACCGTGGTCCAGCGGCTGCCCAACGGCAATCTCGTGGTCCAGGGGCAGAAGAACCTGCGCCTGAACCAGGGCGACGAGCTGGTCCAGATCCAGGGCATCGTGCGCCAGGCCGACATCGGCACCGACAACAGCGTGCCGTCCAGCCGGGTCGGCGAGGCCCGCATCGTCTACGGCGGTCGCGGCGCGGTCGCGCAGTCCAATGCGATGGGCTGGCTGGGCCGCTTCTTCAACTCGCGGCTGATGCCGTACTGAGGCCCGTATGCGACTCCTGCGCAAGCACGCGCGCACCGACGTGCGCCGATTCACCCGGACGCTCCTCCGCGCGGGCTGCGTGGCGACGCTGGCGCTGTGCGCCGTCGCCCTGCCCGCGCATGCCGAGCGCATCAAGGACCTTGCCCAGGTCGGCGGCGTGCGCAACAACGCGCTGGTCGGCTACGGCCTGGTGGTCGGCCTGGACAACAGCGGCGACCGCACCAGCCAGGCGCCGTTCACCGTGCAGAGCCTGAAGAACATGCTCGGCGAGCTGGGCGTCAATGTTCCGCCGAACGTCAATCCGCAGCTGAAGAACGTCGCGGCCGTGGCCATCCATGCCGATCTGCCGCCGTTCGCCAAGCCCGGCCAGACCATCGACATCACCGTCTCCTCGATCGGCAACGCGGTCTCGCTGCGCGGCGGCTCGCTGCTGATGGCGCCGCTGAAGGGCGCCGACGGCCAGGTCTATGCGATCGCCCAGGGCAACCTGGTGGTCGGTGGATTCGGTGCGCAGGGCAGCGACGGCTCGCGGGTCTCGGTGAACGTGCCCAGCGTCGGGCGGATCCCGAACGGCGCCACCGTCGAACGTGCCCTGCCCGACGTGTTCAGCGCCGGCGGCGACATCACCCTCAATCTCAACCGCAACGACTTCACCACCGTGTCGCGCATGGTCGAGGCGCTGGAGAACGCGTTCGGCCCCGGCGTGGCGCGCGCGGTCGACGGCGTGACCGTGGCGGTGGCCGCACCGAGCGACCCGGGCGCGCGGATCGGCTTCCTGGCCCGCGTCGAGAACCTGGAACTGACCCCCGGCAGCGCGCCCGCCAAGGTCATCGTCAACTCGCGCACCGGCACCGTGGTGATCGGCACCCAGGTGCGGGTGATGCCGGCCGCGGTCGCGCACGGCTCGCTGACGGTCACCATCGCCGAGCAGACCACGGTCAGCCAGCCCGGCGCGTTCGGTGGCGGCAACACCGTCGTCGCGCCGCAGTCCACGGTCAGCACCTCGCAGGAGGGCAGCCGCATGTTCAAGTTCGAGGGCGGCACCACGCTCGACGAGATCGTGCGCGCGGTCAACGAGGTCGGCGCCGCGCCCGGCGACCTGATCGCGATCCTGGAGGCGCTGCGCCAGGCCGGTGCCCTGCGCGCGGAGCTGGAAGTGATCTGATGCGCATCGCCCCGCCCTCGTTCGAACTGACCGCACCGAAGGCCGATGCCACGCGCATCGACCATGTCGCGCGCCAGCTCGAGGGCCAGTTCGCCCAGCTGCTGGTCAAGAGCATGCGCGACGCCAGCTTCGGCGACGCGCTGTTTCCGGGCGAGAACCAGATGTTCCGCGACATGTACGACCAGCAGGTCGCCAAGGCGCTGACCGACGGCAGGGGCCTGGGACTGGCGCCGATGATCGCGCGCCAGCTCTCGCGCCAGAGCGGTGGGCGCGAGGACGGCCCACCGCTCGATACCCGCCTGGACACCGGCGCGCGCGCGCCGCTGCCGATGGACGCCGCCGGCGCGGCGGCGACCTCGCCCGCCTACGAGCAGGCGCTGGACCTGATCGCCGGCCGCGAGCCCGGCGGCGGCCAGGCCAGCTCGCCGCTGGACCGGCTGGTCGAACGGCTGATGGCGCCGGCGGCGATCGCACCGGTGCAGGACGTGTCCGCCGCCTCCGCGTCGAGTGCCGCGACCGCGGCTGCGGCCGCGGAGGAATTCGCACCGCGCAGCCCGGAACGCTTCGTCGCCGGCATCTGGCACCACGCCCAGGCGGCCGCGCGCGAGCTCGGCGTCGATGCCAAGGCGCTGGTGGCGCAGGCCGCGCTGGAGACCGGCTGGGGACGCCGGCAGATCCAGCGTGGCGACGGCGCCAGCGCCAACAATCTGTTCGGGATCAAGGCCACCGGCTGGAAGGGCGAGCGCGTGACCACCGGCACCCATGAGTACGTCGGCGGGACCAAGGTGCGCGAGACCGCCGATTTCCGCGCCTACGCCTCGCCCGCCGAGAGCTTCGCCGACTACGTGCGGATGCTGAAGAACAACCCGCGCTACCAGAAGGCCCTGCAATCCGGCGGCGATGTCGGCCGCTTCGCCCAGGCCCTTCAGAACGCGGGCTATGCGACCGATCCTTCCTATGCGGCCAAGATCGCCGCCATCGCCAACGGCCCGACGATCGGCCGCGCGGTGGCCGCGATCGGCGCGGTCGCGGCCCGCGCCGGCACCGTCGCTGGCCAGTCCGTGGCCAATGCCGCGGATGCGTTCGGCACTGTCAGCAGGAGATAAGCAGCGATGTCCGTCCTCTCCACCAGTACCAGCGCCCTGATCGCGTTCCAGCGCGCCCTGTCGACCGTCAGCCACAACGTGGCCAACATCAACACCGAGGGCTACAGCCGGCAGCGGGTCGAGTTCGCCACACGCACGCCGATGGACCACGGCTTCGGCTACGTGGGCAGCGGCGTCAAGATCGCCGACGTGCAGCGCGTGGCCGACGAACTCGCCACCTCGCGCCTGCTCGACAGCAGCGGCGAGCTGGCGCGGCTGCAGCAGATGTCGGCGATGTCCGGCCGGGTGGACAAGCTGTTCTCCGACAGCGCCACCAACCTGTCCGGCATGTGGTCCAACTTCTTCGACTCGGTCAGCGCGCTGTCGTCCAACGCCGCCTCCAGCGCCGACCGCGAGAACACCCTGGCCCAGGCCAACGCGCTGGCCACCCGCCTGCGCCAGATGGACGGGCAGCTGGACGGACTGAACCAGGAAGTGAACACCGGCCTGACCGGCGCGGTCGACGAGGTCAACCGCCTGGCCACCGAGATCGCCCGCATCAACGGCCAGATCGGCAACGATGCCAGCCGCGCCGCGCCCGACATGCTCGACCGCCGCGACCAGCTGATCTCCAGACTGGCCGAGTACACCGGCGCCACCGCGGTGGCGCAGGATGGCGGCTTCATCAACGTGTTCACCCCGTCCGGCCAGGCGCTGGTGGTGGGCACCACGGCCTCGCGCCTGGATCTGGCGCCGGACCCGTACCAGCCACAGCAGCTGCAGCTGGCGCTGCGCACGAACGCCGGCGTCACCCCGATCGACGGCAAGCAGATGGGCGGGCGCATCGGCGGCCTGCTGCAGTTCCGCAGCGAGGTGCTCGATCCGGCGATGGCCGAACTCGGCCGCATCGCCACCGGCCTGGCGGTGACCTTCAACGAGGCGCACCGCGGCGGCATGGACCTGTACGGGCAGATGGGCACCGACCTGTTCACCCTGCCCTCGCCGTCGGTCAACGCGCATGCGGGCAATACCAGCGGCGCCACCCTGCAGGCCAGCATCGGCGATGTCTCCGCGCTGGACGGGCGCAACGTGGTGCTGCGCTTCAGCGGCGGCGCATGGAGCGCCCAGCGCGCCGATACCGGTGCCAGCGTGCCGCTCACCGGCACCGGTACCGCGGCCGATCCGCTGCGCATCAATGGCGTGGATGTGGTGGTCGGGACCACGCCGCCGCCCGCCGATGGCGACCGCTTCCTGCTGCAGCCGACCGCGCAGGTCGCCGGCGGCTTCGCGGTCGCCATCCAGGATCCGTCGCGCCTGGCTGCCGCGCGTCCGGTCAAGGCCAGCGCCGACGTGGACAACATCGGCACCGGCAAGCTCGGCGAGCTCAAGGTCACCGATCCGGCCCATGCCGACCTGCTGGATCCGTCCAGCATCGAGTTCATCGATGCCGGCCAGTACACCATCGACGGTGCGGGTCCGTTCGCCTACACGCCCGGGCAGGCCATCGCCGGCAACGGCTGGAGCCTGGTCCTGGACGGCGCGCCGGCCGCAGGCGACCGCTTCGACGTGGGGCCCACCGGCGCCGGCTCCAGCGACAACACCAATGCCAGCCTGCTGGCCAACCTGGACGACGCCAAGGTCCTGGCCGGTGGCACGCTGAGCCTGAACGGGGCGATCGGCGGGCTCACCACCTCGGTCGGCTCGGCCGCGCGCCAGGCCGACTACGCGGCCGAGGCCCAGAGCGTGCTGCACCAGCAGGCGGTGGACCAGCGCGAGTCGATTTCGGGCGTGAACATCAACGAGGAGGCAGCCAACATGATGCGCCTGCAGCAGGCCTACCAGGCCGCCGCCCAGCTGATCTCCACCGCCGATTCGATGTTCCAGTCCATCCTGAGCGCGACACGCCGATGAGCACACGCATCTCCACGGGCATGGTCTTCAACCAGACCATCGGCACCCTGTTCAACAAGCAGGCCAACCTGGCCAAGCTGCAGGAGCAGCTGGCGACCGGCAAGAAGCTGGTCACCGCCAAGGACGACCCGGTCGGCGCCGGCGCGGCGGTCAGCGTCGACCGCGCACTGGCCGAGCTGGAACGCTACGGGTCCAACGCCAACACCATGTACAACCGCCTGGGCCTGCAGGAGAACAGCCTCTCGCAGGCAGGCGAGATCATGCGCCGGATCAACGACCTGACCATCCAGGCCAACAGCGGCGCGATGTCGGACAGCAACCGGCTTTCGATCAGCCGCGAGGTCTCCAGCCTGCGCGACAGCCTGCTCGACCTGGCCAACGGCACCGACGGCACCGGGCGCTACCTGTTCGGCGGCACCGCCGACAGCGCATCACCGTTCGCGCTGGGCGGCTCGGGCGTGATCTACAGCGGCGACCAGACCCAGCGACGGGTCGAGGTCGGTCCGGAAACCAGCGTCACCGACACCCTGCCCGGCAGCGAGGTATTCCTGCGCATCCGCACCGGCGACGGGCGGCTGGACGCGTCGTCCGGCGTGGCCAACGCGGGCACCGGCATCATCGGCCAGTACAGCCTGCAGAACGCGGACGTCTGGAACGGCCAGCGCTTCACCCTCTCGTTCACGGCCGAGGACACCTGGGCGCTGCTGGATGCGGGCGGCGCGCCGGTGCTCGACGGCGCGGGCGATCCGGTCACCGGCACGTTCGAGCCGGGCCAGAGCGTGAGCTTCAACGGCGTGAGCATGCAGATCATCGGGCAGCCCGCGGCCGGCGACACCTTCGAGATCGGGCCGTCGGCGACGCGAGACGTCTTCGCGACCATCGACAGGCTGATCGAGGCGCTGGCCTCCGAACCGACCACCGAGGCCGAGAAGACCCACCAGCAGAACCTGCTCCAGTCTTCGATGCGCGACATCACCGCGGCCCAGGAGCACATGATCGACGTGCGTGCGATCGGCGGTGCGCAGCTGGCCGCGCTCGACAGCGCCGGCAGCATGCGCGACGCGCATTCGGTCACGCTGAAGAGCACGCTGTCCGAGCTGCGCGATCTCGACTACGCCGAGGCGATCAGCCGCTTCACCCTGGAGAAGACCGCGCTGGAAGCGGCACAGTTGACCTTCACCCAGACCCAGCGGCTGTCGCTGTTCGACTTCCTGCGCTGACCGGCCGCTCCCGGGCATCACCACACGACGGGCCGCATTGCGGCCCGTCGCCGTTATGGCCGTCCTGAAACGCGCCTGCCACCGGATCGCCGGACAGGCGCTCAAGTTCTTCCCGGTGCCGCCGTTAGCGTATCCAGCGCGGTTTCCCGCTGTTTTCGAAATCCCACGGGATCAGAAAAAAAGCGGGAAAAAGCCTAAAGACCACCGGCACAGCGCCGTTAAGAATGTCAGCAGAGGACAGGGCCGGCACAAACGGCAAGCCCCTGCGGAGCCACCGGCAAGGCCCTGTTGACCCGCCGGATTCCCTACTTCAGGAGACCAGCAATGTCTGTCATCAACACCAATTCCATCGCACTGAACGCGCAGCGCAACCTGGGCACCAACAGTGCGAGCCTGTCGACCACGATCCAGCGTCTGTCCTCGGGCCTGCGCATCAACAGCGCCAAGGACGACGCCGCCGGCCTGGCCATCTCCGAGCGCCTGACCACCCAGGTGCGCGGCATGAACGTCGCCGCCCGCAACGCCAACGACGGCATCTCGCTGGCGCAGACCGCCGAAGGCGCGCTGACCGAGATCGGCAACAACCTGCAGCGCATCCGCGAACTGTCGGTGCAGTCGGCCAACGCCAGCAACTCCTCGACCGACCGCGCCGCCCTGCAGGCCGAAGTCAAGCAGCTGACCTCGGAAATCGACCGCGTCGCCAAGCAGTCCGACTTCAACGGCACCAAGCTGCTGGACGGCAGCTTCACCAGCCAGCTGTTCCAGGTCGGCGCCGACGCCGGCCAGGCCATCGCCATCGACAAGGTGGTCAACGCCACCGTCGGGGCGCTGGGCGACGTCAAGTTCGCCGAGCAGGTGTCCGGTTCGACCATCGCCGCGGCCAGCGCCAGCGGCTCGGTGGCCGGCCTGACGGTCAACAACATCGCCATCGACACCGTCGAGTTCGCTTCCGGCGCGACCGGCGCCCAGATCGCCAACAGCGTCGTCGCCGCGATCAACGCCAAGATCGGCGAGACCGGCGTCTACGCCCAGTCCGAGAACGGTGCCATCACCCTGAACTCGGTCAAGGCCGGCGAAGACGTGGTGATCGGCGGTACCGTGACCGGCACCGGCCTGACCGCGGGCACCACCGCCGCCTCCGGCACCGCGACCGCCAGCATGGTCGGTGGCGTGGACATCTCCACGGTCCTGGGCGCCCAGCGCGCACTGGAAGTGGTCGACGCCGCGCTGACCACCGTCAACAGCACCCGCGCCGACCTGGGTGCGATCCAGAACCGCTTCACCTCGGTGGTCGCCAACCTGAACACCAGCTCCGAGAACCTGTCGGCCTCCCGCAGCCGCATCCGTGACACCGACTTCGCCAAGGAAACCGCGGAACTGTCGCGGACCCAGATCCTGCAGCAGGCCGGTACCGCGATGCTGGCCCAGGCCAACCAGATCCCGCAGAACGTGCTGAGCCTGCTGCGCTGATCGCAGCAGCCACCGCCCTCCTGGTGGATCGACAGGCCCGCCTCCGGCAACGGAGGCGGGCTTTTCTTTTGCCGTGTCGGCCGCCGCGCGCGTCTCGCATGCGCGTCTTTCGCCCTGCCTGCCCTCGCGCTCCAGCGGCACGGCACTGGCATGGTTCATGCATCGCATCGGGGGCTAAAGCGCGGCACATCGATGCCGATAGTGTTCTCGACCGGCGGCATGTACCGCCGTGTCCTTGCCCCCGTGGACGGGGAGACAGGAGATGGCAATGGCGGACTATTCCTTCGGGTACGGCGGCATCGGCTCGAACATCAACATCAGTACGATGGTCAACCAGCTGGTGGCCGCCGATCGCGCGCCGCAGGATGCGCGCCTGAACAAGCTGGAATCGACCGCCAAGTTCAAGCGTACCGGCGTGGGCAACGTCGCCTCGGCGTTCAGCACGCTGCAGACCGCGCTGAACAACCTCAAGAAGGCCGACGCCTTCGGCTCGCGCACGGTGAGCTCGGTCTCCTCCGATGCCAACGGCGCGCCGGTGTCCGATTCCATCGTCTCGAGCACGGTCGGCAAGAGCACCCCGCTCGGCGCCTACAAGGTCGAGGTGGAACAGCTGGCGACCGCGCACAAGCTGCTCGGTACCGGTGTGTCGACCACGACCACCTTCGGTGCGGGCAGCCTGAACCTGACCGTCGGCGAGAAGACCGTCGCGGTCGACATCAAGGACGGCAGCACCCTGGCCGAAGTGCGTGGCCTGATCAGCGACGCGGCCAAGGGCATGGGCATCCAGGTGGCGGTGCTGACCTCCGACGCCGGCCAGCACCTGTCGCTGACCGCGGACCAGACCGGCTCCAAGCACGCCATTTCGTTGACGCTGGGCAGCGGTGGCAGCGACCTGCAGGGTCTGGTCGACGGCATCGAGGAGCGGGTTCCGGCACAGGACGCCAAGCTGAAGATCGATGGGCTGTCGGTGACCTCGCAGACCAACAGCGTCTCCACCGCCGTGCCCGGCCTGACCCTGACGCTGAAGAAGGAAGGCACCAGCACCGTCACCGTGGCCAATGACGCCGCTGCCGGTCGCGCGGTGGTGCAGAGCTTCGTCACCGCCTACAACGCGGCGGTCAACGCGATCGCCAACTCGACCAAGTACGACGCCGAGAGCGACACGCCCTCCTCGCTGACCGGCGATGCGCAGATGCGCGGCGCGGCGACGCAGCTGCGCGGCACGCTCAACGACATGCTCGGCGAACTGGCCAAGCAGGGGCTGGACGCCAAGACGCTGGGCCTGCAGACCAAGGGGTACCCGGCACCGGATGGCACCCTGGTGTTCGACAGCGCCAAGTTCGACGCGCTGCTGGCCTCGCAGCCGAACCGGATCGTGGACGCCTTCACCGGCGACAACGGCTTCGCCGCCAAGGTCGGCAAGGTCGTCGACAGCTACGTCGGCGACAAGGGTGCGTTCACCCTGCGGACCAAGGGTCTGGACGCCCAGCTCAAGGACGTCACCAAGCAGCGCGAATCGCTCGAGACCCGCATGCTGGCCGTCGCCGAACGCTACAAGGCCCAGTTCGTGGCGCTCGACAGCATGGTCGGCAGCCTGAACAACACCAGCAACTATCTGTCACAGCAGCTGTCGATGCTCGCCGCCCAGAGCGGTGGTTGAGCCGGCCGCCTCATCTTCGGGAGATTCCCCCATGTCGCTGCGTTCCTACGTCAACCAGTACCGCCAGAACGATCTGGAAGGCACGGTGACCGACGCCAGTCCCCACAAACTGGTTTCCCTGCTGCTGCGTGGCGCCTGCGACCGCGTGCGCCTGGCCCAGCAGTGCATGGAACAGGGGGAACTGGCGCGCAAGGGCAAGGCGATCGGGGAAGCCTGCGCGATCGTCGGCCATCTCAACGGCTCGCTCGACCACGAGGCCGGTGGCGAGCTGGCCGGCAACCTGGCCTCGCTCTACGATTACATCGTGCAGCGACTGACCGAAGCCAACCTCCACAACGACCAGACCGCGCTGGGCGAGTCGCTGGATCTGCTGGGCGAGATCGATTCGGCCTGGAACGCCATCCCGCAGGAGCACCGCACGCCGGTCGGGATGGCGCGATGAACACCGACGGACTGGACGCGCTGCACCAGGACCTGCGGACGCTGCGCCAGGCGCTGGACGACGAGGACCTGGAGCGCGCCGCCGAGGTCCTGCACGAACACGACCAGCGCCTGCGCCGCTACATGGGCCAGCTCGGCCAGGATGCGCCGCTGGGCGCGCTGCGCGAACTGCTCGAGCTGCAGCAGCGGCTGCAGAGCCACATGCGTCGCGTCCGCGACGAGCATGCGGCCCGGCTGGCCGGTCTGCGCCGTTCCGGCCAGGCGAGCCAGCACTACCGCGAGGCCGCGCGATGAACGCCGGCGCTTCGCTCCCCTGGCCGCCCGAGGCCGAGGCGGCCGAAGCGGCATTGTTCGACGACACCCTGGTCTGCGACGCGCTGCTGCCAGCCGGGTTCTCCACCCGTGCGACCGCCGCCATCCGCCTGGCCCAGGCCGAGACCCTGCTGAAGGGCCTCGCGCAGATCGAGGATCTGCGCAGCGAGGAAGGCGCCGAGGAAAAGCGCGGCGAACTGCCGCTGCTGGCGCAGCGCATGGACGCCAAGCTGGATCTGGTGCTGGTGCTGCTGGGACGCCTGGTGCGCCAGAACAGCGAGCAGCTGCCGGTCCGCAGCGTGCGCTGGTCGCGCAACGGCATGCGCATGCTGCTGTCGGACGCACCCGGCATCGGTGCCGAGGGCACCCTGTGCGTGCAGGCCGCCGACTGGCTCCCGGACGACCTGGAGCTGCCGGCGACCGTGCTGGCCGTGGCCCCGCAGGGCATCGGCAGCGTCGCGGTCTGGCTGCGCTTCCCCACCTTCCCGCAGGGGCTGGAAGAAGCCCTGGACCGCCACCTGTTCCGCCTGCACCGGCGCCAGATCGCCGATGCCCGCGGCCGCCGCTGATCGCGCACCCCGGTGCACGCCAGCGCCGGAACCGCAAGGTTCCCTAACCCGGCGCGCTGGGCTAAGGTGACGCCGGCTCATCCGGGACACGCTGCATCGTGCGAGTACTGATCGTCGACGACCACACCCTGGTCCGCGCCGGGCTGAGCAGACTGCTGCAGACCTTCGCCGACGTCGATGTGATCGCCGAGGCCAGCACCGCCGACCAGGCCATCGACCTGGCCGCGATCCATCGGCCCGACGTGGTCCTGCTCGACCTGTCGCTGCCGGGCCGTACCGGCCTGGATGCGCTGAGCGGCATCCACGCCCACTCCACCGCCATCCGGGTGGTGATGATGTCGATGCACGACGACCCGATGCACGTGCGCGAGGCGCTCGACCGCGGCGCCGCAGGCTTCGTGGTCAAGGACGCGGCCCCGCTCGAACTGGAACTGGCGCTGCGTGCCGCGATGGCCGGCGAGGTGTTCCTGAGCCCGCGCATCTCGGCCAAGATGATCGCGCCGATGCTCGGCCGCAGCCGCCCGGTGGGCGTGGCCGCGCTGCCGCCGCGCCAGCGCCAGATCCTGGGCCAGATCGGACGGGGGCTGAGCAGCAAGGAAATCGCCGCCGATCTGGGGATCAGCGTGAAGACCGTGGAGACCCATCGCGCCCGGATGATGGAGACACTGGGCTGCCGCCGTGCGAACGAGCTGGTCCTGCTGGCGGTCAAGCACCGCCAGGAACTGGGATGAGCGTCGGAAATCCGCTGTGATGTAGGGGAAACCCCGACACGATGTGGGGAAATGAATGACCGGATACGGGTCATCCCCGATTCATTTTCCGGCGCGTCCCCTTCACCATGTCACCCGTCATGTGCCGGATGTCCGGCGCGTCGTTGGGGAAGACGATGAAGGTCACCACCTCGGCCCAGCTGGGCCAGCAGCTCCATCTCACGCCGCAGCTGCTGCAGTCCATCCGGCTGCTGCAGCTCGACGCGCTTCAGCTGCAGCTGGAAGTGACCCGCGCGCTCGAGCTCAATCCGATGCTCGAGCTGGACGAGGACACCGATGCAGGAAGCGTGCCGGGCCAGGACGCCGATGCGCAGGCGCCCTTGCTGGAGACGGCCGCCTTCGACGAACTGCCCGAATCCTCGATGTGGGATGTCGCCGGCGCCGGCTGGAACGATGCCGACGACGACCGCATGCAGCGCATCGCCGAGCAGGGCTCCAGCGATCCCTGCGTGCGCATCCTCCAGCAGCTGGCGCTGGAGCTGGACCCGCGCACCCTGGAGATCGCCGGGTTCTGGCTCGAGCACTGCGACGATGCCGGGTACCTGGACGGCGACCACGCCGCCCTGCTGCTGCGTGCCTGCGCCCGTTTCGACGTGTCCGCCGAGCGGATCGAATCGGTACGCCAGCGGCTGCTGCACGGCGAGCCGGCCGGCGTGGCCGCACGCGACCTGCAGGAATGCCTGCTGTCCCAGCTCGCTGCCCTGCCCGGCCCGGTCGCCGGCCGCACGCTGGCCGCGCGGATCCTGCGCGACTGCCTGCCGGCGCTGGCGGCGCACGACCACGCGCTGATCGCGCGCACCCTCGAGGCCGAACCGGCCGACGTCCAGTCCGCGATCGGCCTGGTGCTGTCGTTGCAGCCGCGCCCGCTGGAGGCCGGCGCCGACCAGGGCACGGCCACGCACGTGGTCCCGGACGTGGTGGTCTGGCACGCGGATGCGCAGTGGAAGGTGGCGCTGAACCCGGCCACGGCGCCGCGCCTGTCGATCAACGCCGGGTACGAGCGGGCGCTCGCCGACTGCGGCGACAGCGCCGGTGGCGGCAAGCTGCGCGAACTGCTGCAGGAAGCGCGCTGGCTGACCCGCGGCCTGTCGATGCGCTACGACACCCTGCTGCGCACCGCGCGGGTGATCGTCGAGCGCCAGGCGGCCTTCCTGGTCCAGGGCGACGAGGCGATGGCGCCGCTGACCCTGAAGGAAGTGGCCGACGCGATCGGCATGCACGAATCCACCGTGTCGCGCATCACCAGCGGCAAGTACATGCAGACCCCGCGCGGCACGTTCGAGCTCAAGCGCTTCTTCGCCGTGCGCCTGGAAGGCGCCAGCGTCTCGGGCATGGCGGTCAAGGCCATGGTCCGGCGCCTGATCGAGGCCGAGCCGGCGCAGCGCCCGCTGTCGGACGACGCGATCGCGGCGATGCTCGCCCGCCAGGGTGTCAACATCGCGCGCCGCACCGTGGCCAAGTACCGCGAACAGCTGGACATTCCCACCGCCCGCGAGCGCCGCCGCGGCAAGACCCCTACCCTGGCCCGGGCGGGCTGAGGCCGTCATGCACAACAACGTCAAGGTGCTGCTCGTGGACGACCACGAGGGCTTCATCAACGCCGCGATGCGCCACTTCCGCAAGGTCGAGTGGCTGGACATCGTCGGTACCGCCGGCAACGGGCTCGAGGCGATCGAGCGCTCGGAGGCGCTGCGCCCGGACATCGTGCTGATGGACCTGGCCATGCCGGAGATGGGCGGCCTGCAGGCGACCCGCCTGATCAAGGCCCAGGACGACCCGCCGTTCATCGTGATCGCCAGCCATTTCGACGATGGCGAGCACCGCGAGCACGCGCTGCGTGCCGGTGCCGACAGCTTCGTCAGCAAGCTCTCCTACGTGCAGGAGGTCATGCCGATCCTGGAGCGCCTGTCGCTCGAAGGCCTGCCGTCATGAGCGAGTCCCGCATCCTGGTCGTCGACGCCAACGGCGAGCGTGCGGAGCGCCTGTGCGGCCTGCTCGAGTTCATGGACCTCAACCCGCGCTGGGTCACCAGCGTCGAGGACGTCTCGACCACGCGCCAGCGCCCGACCGACTGGATGGCGCTGGTCGTCGGCCAGCTCGACGACGCACAGGCCGCCGGCCGGTTCTTCGCCTGGCTGGGGCAGACCCCCCTGCCGGTGCCGGTGCTGCTGCTCGACGGCGAGCCCGCCGCGTTCGCGGCCGCCCATGGCCTGCACGAGGCCGGGGTGTGGCCGCTGGAGTCGCCGATCCGGCATGCGCACCTGGAAGCGCTGCTGCGCCGTGCCAGCCTCAAGCGTCTGGACGCCGAGCACCAGGCCGGCGCGGTGCAGCAGGACGACGGCCCCACCGGCAGCAGCCAGGCCGTGCAGCGCCTGCGCAGGATGATCACCCAGGTCGCCCCGTTCGATACCACGGTGCTGGTCCTGGGCGAATCGGGCACCGGCAAGGAAGTGGCCGCGCGCGCGATCCATCAGCAGTCGGCCCGTCGCGACGGCGCCTTCGTGGCGATCAACTGCGGCGCGATCCCGCCGGACCTGCTCGAAAGCGAACTGTTCGGCCATGAGAAGGGCGCGTTCACCGGTGCGCTGAGCGCCCGCAAGGGCCGTTTCGAGATGGCCGAAGGCGGCACCCTGCTGCTGGACGAGATCGGCGACATGAGCCTGCCGATGCAGGTCAAGCTGCTGCGTGTGCTGCAGGAACGCACCTTCGAGCGCGTCGGCGGCAACCAGACCATCCGCTGCAACGTGCGCGTGATCGCCGCGACCCATCGCAACCTCGAGGACCGGATCGGCGACGGCCAGTTCCGCGAGGACCTGTTCTATCGCCTCAACGTGTTCCCGATCGAGATGCCGCCGCTGCGCGAGCGCCGCGACGACCTGCCGGCGCTGGTGGCGACCATCGCCGCACAGCTGGCCCGGACCGGGCGCGGCGAGGTGCGCTTCGCCGATGCCGCGCTTGCCGCGCTCGCCGGCTACGCCTGGCCCGGCAACGTGCGCGAGCTGACCAACCTGGTCGAGCGCCTGGCGGTGCTCAATCCCGGCGGCCTGGTCAGGCTGGACGACCTGCCGACGCGCTACCGCGCGCATCTGGGCGATGCGGCGATCGGCCCGCCCGAGCTCCCGGTCGAGCCGCCGCGCGCCAGTCAGGTCGAGCCGCTGCGTGCCGCCGACCCGCAGGGGCCTGCCGCTGCCGCGGCATCGCCTTCCGCACCGGCGCCGGCGGCTCCGGCCGCCCTGCCCGACGATGGCATCGACCTGCGCGACCACATGGCGCAGATCGAGCTGCAGCTGATCCGCGAGGCGCTGGAGCGCACCGGCGGTGTGGTCGCCCATGCCGCGCAGCTGCTCGGCCTGCGCCGCACGACCCTGGTCGAGAAGCTGCGCAAGTACGGGATCGAGCGCGACGAGCTGCCGACCGACGGCTGAGGCGCGCGCCTTCGATCCACCGCCCGGCGTGCGCGCCCGCGCGTCCGGGCCTGTTTCCCGTCTCGAGGTGGCCGCGCCGCGCGCCGGCGTGCTCCGCAAAGTCCGCACCTCGTCTCTGCTGCCTCTTCCTGATCCCGAAGCCCGGGATGCCCGGCAGGTTGCTCGTCCCGCGCGTGTCCAGGCAAGGTCCTGAAGATGAGGCCGCAGGCGGCCGTCGAGGCGAACGCGCCTCGAACGGGACGGGCCGACGCCTGCACCCTGCCAGCCCCTCCTCGCTCGTCCTCGCGTGATGCGGGCCGCTGGCGATCCCCGGTGCCGCAGCGCCAGCCGCCCTGGCACGCCCGTTGCCTGAACCGGCCCGGTGATCGCCGCTGGAACCGGACGCTGCCCCGGGCGCCTGCGCTGACGCTCCGCATCCGGCCCGCCTGGCTGTCCCGGGCGCTGCGGTCGCCCGCCTGATACGGGGGCCACCCCTCCTCCCGGCTGCCGGGCACTGGGGGCGCGGCCGTCGATGGCAGCGCGCCGGGATGCCGTCGCCGTTCCGGCACGCGAATTGCATTCACCTTCACGACGCCCCTGCGCCAACGTGATGCCGACGCCATGAGCCATTCGATCGACTCGGTCCTGTCCCAGATCCGCAGCTACCAGACGCAGCTCGGTCAGGGTGCGCGCCCGGTCAACGACGTGGTCCGCGGCGATGCCATCGACGTGCGTGCGCTCCAGCAGGGCCCGGCGGTGTCGTCGGTGCCCAGCTTCAGCGAGACCCTGCGCGGTGCGCTGGAAGGCGTGAACGGCGCCCAGCAGCGCGCCGGCGCGCTGGCCCAGGCCTTCGAGCGTGGCGAGCCGGGGGCCGACCTGGCCCGGGTGATGATCGCCTCGCAGCAGTCGCAGGTGGCCTTCCGCGCGACCGTCGAGGTCCGCAACCGTCTGGTACAGGCGTACCAGGACGTCATGAACATGCCGCTGTAATCCCGGGAACCCAGCGAAATGGCGCTTTCGATCTCCAAGGAATCGTTCAACACCGAGCAGGCCAGCGAGAAGGCCGCGTTGGCGATGGTCAAGCTGCAGGAGATGCAGCTGCTGCGCAAGCTCGGGATGATGCTGATGATCGCGCTGGCGGTCGCGGCCGGCCTGTTCGTGTTCTTCTGGTCGCAGAAGCCGGACTACAGCCCGCTCTACACCGGCCTGGACCCGAAGGCCACCGCCGAGGCGACCGACCTGCTGCGCGCCGCGCAGATCCCGTTCAAGCTCGACCAGGCCACCGGCGCGATCTCGGTGCCGGAGAAGAACCTGCACGACGCGCGCCTGAAGCTGGCAGGCTCGGGCATGGCCGAGAGCGGCCGCATCGGCTTCGAGCTGATGGAGCGCGACCCGGGGTTCGGCGTCAGCCAGTTCGTCGAGAACGCGCGCTACCAGCACGCGCTGGAAACCGAGCTGGTCCGCACCATCGCCACCCTGCGTCCGGTCCGCGACGCCCGCGTGCACCTGGCCATCCCCAAGCCCAGCGCCTTCACCCGCCAGCGCGAGGCGGCCAGCGCCTCGGTGGTGCTGGATCTGCGCTCCGGCGCCGCGCTCGAACGCAACCAGGTCGATGCGATCGTGCACCTGGTGTCCTCCAGCATCCCGGACCTGGCGCCCGAGCGCGTCACCGTGGTCGACCAGAACGGCCGCCTGCTCAGCCGCGACGGCGCCGACTCGGCTTCGGAACTGAGTGCGGTCCAGTTCGAGCAGGTGCGCCGCCAGGAAACCTCGTACAACACCCGCATCCGCGAGTTGCTCGAACCGCTGACCGGCCCCGGCCGCGTCAACGCCGAGGTCACCGTGGACATGGACTTCTCGGTCACCGAGGAGGCGCGCGAGCTGTTCAACGGCGAGCCGCCGAAGCTGCGCAGCGAGCAGGTCAGCGAGAACAGCACCGCCGCCGAAGGCCCGCAGGGCATTCCCGGCGCGACCAGCAACACCCCGCCGGGCGCAGTGGCCGGCCAGCAGGCCGACGGCACCCCGGCGCCTGGCGCGGCTGCTGCTGGCGCGCCTGGCGCCACCGCCGCGGCCGCCACACCGACCGAGTCCGCCCGCAGCGCGACCCGCAACTTCGAGCTCGACCGCACCCTGCAGCACACCCGCCAGCCGGCCGGGCGCCTGCGCCGCGTCACCACCGCGGTGCTGGTCGACCACGTGCCGCGTGCCGGCGCCGACGGCAAGCCGGTGATGCAGGCGCTGTCCGAGCAGGAGCTGGCCCGGGTCGAGGACCTGGTCAAGCAGGCGGTCGGCTTCGACGCCGCCCGTGGCGACGTGGTCTCGGTGATGAACGCCCCGTTCGTGCGCGAGACCCCCGAGGCGAGCGAGCCGGCGCCGTGGTGGCAGGACCCGCGGATGCAGGACTGGCTGCGCCTGGGTGTCGGTGCGCTGATCGTGCTGGTCCTCGCGTTCGGCGTGCTGCGTCCGGCGATCCGCCAGATCGTCGGGCCGACCAGGAAGCCCGAAGCGCTGACCAGGGAGACGCCGGCCGAAGCCGAACTGACCCTGCTCGACGACGAGGACACCGCGGCGCTGGCCAACGACACCGCGGTCATCGGCAGCAGCGCGCCGCCGCAACCGATGGCCCTGCCGTCGGATGCCTACGAAGATCGCCTGCGCAGTGCGCGCGAGGCGGTCAAGACCGACTCCAAGCGGGTCGCCCAGGTGGTGAAGGACTGGTTGGGCAATGAAGTCTAACGACGACGATCTGAGCGGCGTGCAGCGCGCCGCGGTCCTGCTGCTCTCGCTCGGCGAAGGCGATGCGGCCGAGGTGCTCAGGCACATGGGCGCCAAGGAAGTGCAGAAGCTCGGCCTGGCGATGGCCACCATGGCCGGCGTGACCCGCGAGCAGGTCACGCGGGTGATGGAGCAGTTCGAGCAGGCGCTGGACCGGCAGACCTCGCTGGGCGTGGGCGCCGACGACTACATCCGCAACATGCTGATCCAGGCCCTGGGCGCGGACAAGGCCAGTGGCCTGATCGACCGCATCCTGCTCGGCCGCAACACCACCGGCCTGGACACGCTGAAGTGGATGGACCCGCGCTCGGTCGCCGACCTGGTGCGCAACGAGCATCCGCAGATCATGGCGATCGTGCTGTCGCACCTGGATCCGGACCAGGCGGCCGAGACCCTGAAGATGCTGCCCGAGCGCACCCGCGCCGACGTGCTGCTGCGCATCGCCACGCTGGAAGGCATTCCGCCGAACGCGCTCAACGAGCTCAACGAGATCATGGAGCGCCAGTTCTCCGGCAACCAGAACCTGAAGTCGTCCAACATCGGCGGGGTCAAGGTGGCGGCCAACATCCTCAACTTCCTGGAAAGCGGCCAGGACCAGTCGATCCTGGGCGAGATCGCCAAGGTCGACCAGGAGCTGGGCCAGCGCATCCAGGACCTGATGTTCGTGTTCGACGACCTGGTCGAGCTGGAAGACCGCGAGCTGCAGACCCTGCTGCGCGAGGTGTCCGGCGAGCGCCTGGGCATCGCCCTGCGCGGCGCCGACGTGCGCGTGCGCGAGAAGATCACCCGCAACATGTCCGCGCGCGCCGCCGAGATCCTGCTCGAGGACATGGAGGCGCGCGGTCCGGTGCGCCTGACCGATGTCGAGGGCGCGCAGAAGGAGATCCTGACCATCGTCCGCCGCCTGGCCGATGAGGGTGCGATCACGATGAGCAGCGGCGGCGGCGAGGAACTGGTATGAGCAACGTCGTCCGCTGGCTGGCGCCCGAACTCCACATCGGCAAGGTGCAGGCACCGGTGCTGGAGCCGGAAGTGACGCAGGACGTGCCGGTGCTGCGCCCGCCGACGCTGGAGGAAATCCAGGCGATCGAGGATGCGGCCCGCGAAGAGGGCTACCAGGCCGGCCTGGCCAGGGGCCACGAGGAAGGCTTCGCGCAGGGCCAGGCCGAGGTCCGGCGCCTGATCGCGCAGATCGACGGCATCCTCGACAACTTCACCCGACCGCTGGCGCGGCTCGAGGACGAGGTCACCGCCGCGCTCGGCGAGCTGGCCGTGCGCATCGCCGGCAGCCTGGTCGGACGCGCCTACGACGCCGATCCGGTGCTGCTCTCGGACCTGGTGTCCGAGGCGGTCGACGCGGTCGGCGGTGCTTCGCGCGAGGTCGAGGTGCGCCTGCACCCGGACGACATCGCCGCGCTGGCCCCGCTGATGGCGATGATGACCGGCATCCGCCTGGTGCCGGATCTGGCGCTGGGCCGCGGCGACCTGCGCGTGCACGCCGAGGCCGTGCGCATCGACGGCACCCTGGAAGCGCGCCTGCGCGGCGCGCTGGAACGCGTGATCCACAAGTCCGGAGCCGCCGCATGAGTCCGCCTCCCGCCCCCGCCACGCTCAACATGCCCAGCGCGGTCCCGGCCGACTGGCTGCAGGCCCGCAACCTGCGCCTGGCCACCCGGCTGGGCGCGATCGACCTCGACCAGGCCGGTGGCCGCGGCCTGATCCGCGAAGGCATCCTGCGCCGCGCGGTCGGCCTGACCCTCGAAGCGGTCGGCTGCGAGGCGCCGATGGGCGCGACCTGCAAGGTCGAGGTCGCCGACGGCGGCTGGGTCGAGGCCGAGGTCGTCGGCTTCGCCGGCGAACGCACCTCGCTGATGCCCAGCGCCGAGCTGCACGGCCTGCTGCCGAACGCACGCGTGGTGCCGGTGCGCCGGCGCGGCGGTGTCGAGATCGGCGAAGGCCTGCTCGGCCGCGTGATCGACAGCGACGGCGTGCCGCTGGACGGCAAGGGCCCGATCCGCGCCGAAGGCAGCGTCGGCATGGCCGGCGTGTCGATCAACCCGCTGGCGCGCGAGCCGATCACCCAGCCGCTGGACGTGGGCGTACGCGCGATCAACGCGCTGCTGCCGATCGGCCGCGGCCAGCGCGTCGGCCTGTTCGCCGGCTCCGGCGTCGGCAAGTCGACGCTGCTGGGCATGATGACCCGCTTCACCTCGGCCGACGTGATCGTGGTCGGCCTGATCGGCGAGCGCGGCCGCGAAGTGCGCGATTTCGTCGAAAGCACACTGGGCGAGGAAGGCCTGCGCCGCGCGGTCGTGGTCGCCGCCCCGGCCGACCGGCCGCCGCTGGCGCGCCTGCACGGCGCCTACCGCGCCACCGCCATCGCCGAGTGGTTCCGCGACCAGGGCCTGAACGTGCTGCTGCTGATGGACTCGCTGACCCGCTTCGCCCAGGCCCAGCGCGAGATCGGCCTGTCGGTCGGCGAGCCGCCGACCACGCGCGGCTATCCGCCGTCGGTGTTCGCCAAGCTGCCGGCGCTGGTCGAGCGCGCCGGCAACGGCGCCAAGGGCCGCGGCTCGATCACCGCGTTCTACACGGTGCTGACCGAAGGCGACGACCCGCAGGACCCGATCGCCGACGCCGCGCGCGCGATCCTCGACGGACACATCCTGCTGTCGCGCCGGATCGCCGACGCCGGCCTGTATCCGGCGATCGACGTCGAGTCCTCGGTCAGCCGCGTGGTCACCGAGATCGCCGACGCGACCTGGCGCGACCGCATCCGCGGCCTCAAGCGCCTGATCGCCGCCTACAACGCTAACCGCGACCTGATCGCGATCGGCGCCTACCAGCGCGGCGCCGACCCCGCGGTCGACGAGGCGCTGGCGCGCTGGCCGGAGATCGTCGAGTTCCTCGGCCAGGACATCGCCCACGCCGCCGACCTGGACCATAGCCGCGACGCGCTCGCGGACCTGCTGCAAGTGAAGGAGACCGCCGCATGATGCAGTCCCGCCGCATCGACCCGCTGCTGCGCCGCGCGCAGGAGCACGAGGATGCCGTGGCCCGCGACCTGGCCGAACGGCAGCACGCCCATGCCCAGCAGGAATCGCGGCTGGACGAGCTGCGCCGCTACGCCGAGGAGTACGCCTCCAGCCAGATGGCCGCCACCAGCCCGGCCCAGCTGGCCAACCGGCGTGCCTTCCTGGAGCGCCTGGAAAGCGCGGTCGAGCAGCAGAGCCGGACCGTGGACAGCAGCCGCGAGCGGGTCGAGGCCGAACGCACCCGGCTGCTGCTGGCCAGCCGTGACAAGCAGGTGCTGGAGCAGCTGGCAGCCAGCTACCGCGCGCAGGAGCGCGTGGTGGAGAACCGGCGCGAGCAGCGGGTGATGGACGACCTCGGCGCGCGCCTGAGCCGTGCCAACCGCGATGCCGCGCAGGGAGAGGAGCCGGCGTGAACGTGTCTTCCGCTCCTCCTGCGGCGGCCAGCAGCGGCCCCGCCTCCTCCTCCTCCTCCTCGTCCGACACCGGTGCGCCGGCCGACGGCAGCTTCGCGGCGCTGATCGGCGCCGGCACGGCGCCCACCGCCGAAGGCCGCCCCACGCCAGCCGCGTCGGCCAGACCCGGCGCGGGCACCGCCCGGGCGACGCCGGCCGCCACCGATGCGGTGCCCGGACAGCCGGCCGACGCCGAGGCGCTGGCGCTGGAGGCGGCAACCCCCCAGCTTCCACTGCCCACCGCGACGGAGCTGCAGGACAGCCTGGACGACGACACCGCGGCGCTGCCGGACTGGCCCCCCCCGGGGCTGGCCAGCCTGCTCGGCCTGGCGCCTCCGACCACGCGGGACCCGGCCAGTGCGCCGGTGCCGCAGGGCGACCTGCCTGCCGCACGCGGCGGTGGCACGGCGCAGCCGCCGGTTTCGCCTTTCCTGCCTGCTGCCGCCGCACCGGGAGCGTCGGCAGCCGCTGCGACGGCCACCGCGCCCCTCGCATCCGATGCGGTGACCCAGGTCGCCGACCAGGGCGCTGCCGCGCTGGCGCTCGACGCCGGCCTGCAGGCCGCGGTCGACGGGCCGGAAGCGCCCGCCTTCGTGGTGATCGGCTCCACGCCGGCACCGGCACCGGCCGCCGCGGGTGCTCCGGCCACGCTGCCGGCGTCGCTGCCGCAACCGGACCTGCATGGCGAGGCCTTCGCCGACGACGTCGGCGCCAACCTCAGCTGGATGGCCGACCAGAAGATCGGCCACGCCCACATCCGCATCTCGCCGCAGGACATGGGCCCGATCGAGGTGCGGCTGAACCTGGATGGCGACCGGATTTCGGCCGACTTCACCGCCGCCGCGCCGGATGTCCGCCAGGCGCTCGAACAGGGGCTGCCGCGCCTGCGCGACATGCTCGGCCAGCAGGGCTTCCAGCTGGCGCATGCGGGTGTCGGCCAGCAGCATGATGGCGGACGTGGTCAGGATGCCGAGGGCACGGCACGTGGTCGCGGTAACGACGGCAATGGCCTTGGCGGCGTGGAGGGCGGCGACGACGCCCCGCTGCTCACCGCCGGCCAGCTCCGCCTGCGTGGTCTGCTCGACGCCTACGCCTGATCACCCGCGTCGAAGCGCTGCGGACGTTCCCGCAGCGCCCATCGCGCGGAAGGCAGGTATCCGCCGTCGCCAACGCCATGCGGCCCGCTCGCGCCGACCACGCGGCAGGATGGGCACGCGCGGCCGGTACCGGCCAGCCCCGCCGGGGCTCGCCGGGCCCACTACGACGGCCGCCAGAGCGCGCCGGCCCGCCTGCGACGGCGTGGGCTCCGGCGACCTGACCCGCGCTCCGGCTGCCGGGCGACGCCGGCTGCTCACCGCGCGCCCATGCGTCAACACTCCGTCACCACATCGCTGAACGTCCGCGCCGGGTGGCCGTCGCCGGAGCGGCACGCGCTTTGCATCTGACTCCGGGCATTCCCCAGGAGATCCATCGTGGCCGCAGCCGACAAGAAGGCCCCCGCCAGTGCCCCCCCTGCCAAACGTGGTGGCAAGCTGCCGCTGATCATCGCCGGCGTGGCCGTGCTGGCCGCCGGCGGTGCCGGTGGCGGCTGGTTCCTCAGCTCGCGCAAGGCCGCCGAAGCCGAGGCCGCCGCGATCGAGGCGGCCAAGCCCAAGCTGCCGGCCCCGGCGCAGTACCTGGCGCTGGAGCCGCCGTTCGTGGTCAACCTCGACAGCGGGACGGCCGGCCCGCGCTATCTGCAGGTCGAGATCCAGCTGATGACCCGCGACGCGGCCTCGCTGGCCGACCTCGAGCGCCACGCCCCGGCGATCCGGGCGCGCCTGCTGATGCTGCTCGCGCAGCAGACCTCCGAAAGCATCGCCGACCGCAGCGGCAAGGAGAAGCTGCAGGGCCAGGCGCTGACCGAAGTGCAGAAGCTCATGCAGACCGAGACCGGCAAGCCTGCCGCCGAAGCGCTGCTGTTCACCAGCTTCGTCACCCAGTAAGGGCCAGCGCATGTCATCGATCCGCGTACAGCTTGCATCGCATCCCGGACACCGCCGGAGCGCATGGCGTGGCCCGGCCGGGACGGCCTCGCAGGAGAGGCTGGGATGAGCATCAACGATCTGCTGTCGCAGGACGAGATCGATGCGCTGCTGCACGGCGTCGATTCGGGCGCGGTCGACACCGATCCGTCCCCGTCCGCGCCGGGCGAGGCCCGCAGCTACGATTTCGCCAGCCAGGACCGGATCATCCGTGGTCGCATGCCGACCCTGGAAATGGTCAACGAGCGCTTCGTGCGCCTGTGGCGGATCGGCCTGTTCAACCTCATCCGCCGCTCGGCCGACCTGTCGGTGCGTGGGATCGAGCTGGTCAAGTTCGGCGAGTACCTGCATTCGCTGTACGTGCCGACCAACCTCAACCTGATCAAGTTCAAGCCGCTGCGCGGCACCGGCCTGATCGTGTTCGAACCCAAGCTGGTGTTCTCGGTGGTCGACAACTTCTTCGGCGGCGACGGGCGCTACCCGACCCGGATCGAGGGCCGTGAGTTCACCCCGACCGAGATGCGGGTGATCCAGCTGCTGCTCAAGCAGACCTTCGCCGACATCCACGAGGCCTGGGCGCCGGTGATGGACGTGGACCTGGAGTACATCAACTCCGAGATCAACCCGCACTTCGCCAACATCGTCACTCCGCGCGAGTACGTGGTGGTCAGCCGCTTCCATGCCGAGCTCGATGGCGGCGGCGGCGAGATCCACATCACCCTGCCCTACTCGATGCTCGAGCCGATCCGCGAACTGCTCGACGCCGGCATCCAGAGCGACCGCATCGACCGCGACGAAAGCTGGAACACGACCCTGCGCGACCAGCTGCGGCTGGCCGAGGTCGACGTCTCCAGCGTGCTGGCCGAAAAGCGCATCGACCTGCGCCAGCTGACCCAGCTCAAGGTCGGCGACATCCTGCCGATCGACCTGCCCTCGCAGGTACCGATCTGCGTGGAGGACGTGCCGGTGTTCACCGGCGAGTTCGGCATCGCCAACGGCCGCAACGCGGTCAAGATCATCAGTACCCGTCCCCCCGGAACCCACGAGCCGCGCGCGGAACGCAACGACGAGGAAACGCCAGAATGAACTCCACCGATCCCTTCGCCAGCGCCGCGGCGTTCGACCAGCTGCAGCCTGAAAGCAACGGCGAGCTGCGCGACCTGAACCTGGACGTCATCCTCGATGTGCCGGTCACCCTGTCGCTCGAGGTCGGCCGCGTGCGCATGCCGATCCGAAACCTGCTGCAGCTCAACCAGGGCTCGGTGATCGAGCTGGAGCGCGGCGCCGGCGAACCGCTGGACGTCTACGTCAACGGCACCCTGATCGCGCATGGCGAGGTGGTGGTGATCAACGACCGGTTCGGCGTGCGCCTGACCGACGTGGTCAGCCCCAGCGAGCGCATCCGGAGACTGCGATGAGCCTGCTGGCGGGACTGCTCGCCGTCGCCGCCCCGGCCACGCGCCCGGCGGTCGAGGTCGGCAGCCATGCGCCGCAGGCGCCCGGCCTGGCCGGCGCGTTCTTCGCGCTGCTGCTGGTGCTGGGCCTGATCCTGGGGCTGGCCTGGCTGCTGCGGCGGATGCCCGGCAGCGGGTTCCGCCCGGCCGAGGGGCTGAAAGTGGTCGCCAGCCTGCAGGTCGGCGCCAAGGAACGCATGGTGGTGGTCGAGGTCGGCGGCCAGCAGCTGCTGCTGGGCGTGTCGGCCGGCGGCGTGAGCCTGCTGCACACCCTGCCCGAACCGCTGCCGCAGGCGCCCGCGCCGTCGCTGCCGGATTTCAAGAACCTGCCCAACTTCGCGCAGATGCTCGCCCAGCGGCTGCGCAAGGATTCCTGACCATGCTGCGCCGCGCCCTTCCGCTGCTGTTCCTGCTGCTCGCGCTGCTGCCGGTGCTGGCCTCGGCCGCGCCGGCGGTCCCGCAGGTGCCCGCCTTGCCCGACGTCACCGTCGGCCGCATCGGCGACGCCCCGGTGAGCCTGCCGCTGCAGACCCTGCTGCTGATGACGGCGATCACCCTGCTGCCGTCGCTGCTGCTGGTGATGACCGCCTTCACCCGGATCATCATCGTGCTGGCCCTGCTGCGGCAGGCGCTGGGCACCGGCCAGACCCCGTCCAACCAGATCCTGGTCGGCCTGGCGCTGTTCCTGACCGCGATGATCATGATGCCGGTGTGGCAGAAGGCCTGGGACAGCGGCTTTGGCGCCTATCTCAACGGCGAGATCGATTTCCGCACGGCCTGGGACCTGGGCACCGCCCCGCTGCGCGCGTTCATGCTCGCCCAGGTCCGCGAGACCGACCTGATGACCTTCGCCGGCCTGGCCGGCCACGGCACCTACAGCGGCCCCGACGCGGTGCCGTTCCCGGTGCTGGTCGCCTCGTTCGTCACCAGCGAGCTGAAGACCGCGTTCGAGATCGGCTTCCTGATCTTCATCCCGTTCGTGGTGATCGACCTGGTGGTGGCCAGTGTGCTGATGTCGATGGGCATGATGATGCTGTCGCCGATGCTGGTCTCGGCGCCGTTCAAGATCCTGCTGTTCGTGCTGGTCGACGGCTGGGTGCTCACGGTGGGGACGCTGGCGGCGAGCTTCAACGTGTCCTGACGCAGCCGGCCGCGCCGTTCTGGCGTCCGGCCGTCGCGTGATCGTCCGGTACTCCGCCCTGACCGTTGCCCGTTGCCCTCTTCGTCCTCGACGCTCCAGTGCCGTGAAACGCGCCGGGCATCGCGGTGGCGCTGAGCGCGAACGGGCACGCGTGTCGGGGCGCAGCGCGCCGTGCCCCGCCGCGGCCGCCGCGAAGCACGCCGGGGTGCGGTGTGTCGCAGCCACATCGGCTCGCGCACCGGGGCTGACCGTTTCGGGTCGCTTTCTGGAAGGACGCCCCGCTCCCGCCCGCTCGGGCGCGTGCTGGATCCGCTGTTCAAGCGCTTGCCGCGCTGCGCCAGCGTCGCGTTGACCTTCTGCGCACAACGACCTCCGCGCTGTTGCGCTGCCTGCTTCCGTCTTGCCGAAAGCAGGTAAACCGCCGCATCGAGGCCACTGCCGGAATGCCGCCATCGCACTGGCACCGTCCTTGCATTCTCCCGCCCATGACGCCCGAACTCGCCCTTACCGAACTGCGCCGTGGCCTCGAGGTCGTTCTCTGGGTCGGTGGTCCGCTGCTGGTCGCCGTGCTGGTGGTCGGCGTGGTGGTGGGCATCGTCCAGGCCGCGACCCAGATCAACGAGCCGACGATCGCCTTCATCGCCAAGGCCGTGGCCCTGACCGCCGCGCTGTTCGCGACCGGCAGCTGGCTGCTCGGCTATCTGGTCGACTACACCATCGCGCTGTTCCAGCGCATTCCACATCTGATCGGCTGAGCCGGGCGCGACGTGGATCCTGCAACCGCCATGATCGTCGACGGCCAGCAGGCCTTCGGCATGATCGGGACCGTGCTGTGGACCATGCTGCGCACCGGCGCGATGCTGATGGCGATGCCGCTGATCGGCACCCGTGCGGTGCCGCTGCGGATCCGCGGCCTGCTCGCTGGCGCCCTGGCGATGGCGCTGGCGCCGATCCTGCCCACCCCGCCGCCGGGCAATGGCCTGGATGCCGCCGCCGTCCTGGGCGTGGCCCGCGAACTGGCGCTGGGCGTGGCGATGGGCTTCACCCTGCGGCTGATGTTCGAGGCCGGGGCGCTGGCCGGCGAACTGATCTCGCAGGGCATGGGCCTGTCCTTCGCGCAGATGAACGACCCGCTGCGTGGCACCAGCTCCGGCGTGATCTCGCAGTGGTTCTACGTGGCGTTCGGCCTGCTGTTCTTCGCCGCCGACGGCCACCTGGCGATGATCGCGCTGCTGGTGCGCAGCTACCAGGCACTGCCGATCGGCACGCCGCTGCCGGACGCCACCGCCATGCTGGCGGTGATCCCCGACCTGTTCGTCGTGGTGCTGCGCGGTGCCCTGAGCCTGGCCCTGCCGGTAATCGCCGCGATGCTGGCCACCAACATCGCCTTCGGCGCGCTGTCCAAGGCCGCGCCGGCCCTGAACCCGATCCAGCTCGGCCTGCCGGTGGCGGTGCTGCTGGGCCTGTTCCTGCTGGCGGTGCTGGCCGGCGAACTGGCCGGACCGATCCAGGGGCTGTTCAACCAGGCGTTCGGCTACGCCGAGCGGGTCTACAGCACCTGACGCGTCATGGTGCGCCTCGGGCCATGCCGGAGGCGGCGCCCGATTCAAGTTGCGGTGGCCCGGTCCGATAAACGCTTTCAGACGGGTCGTCTGTTGCGGCCACGAGGATCCTCGGTGCCGCCAACCCCCATGCCCGGCAAGCAGGACCCTCCGCGCGCCCCGCCCTCGCCCGGCGGCTCGGTGCCGGGGCCGGTCGTCGCAGGCACATGGCCGCAGCAGGCGCTGGCGGTGTCCGTGGCGTGCCTGCTGCTGCAGGCGCTGCCGGTGTCCTACCTGCCGGCCTTCCAGGCCGGCGCGAGCGCCTCGCTGGCCCACCTGCACTGGGGCGTGCTGCTGGCGACGGCGATGCTGTGCGAGCGCCGCGTGTTCACCGCCGCCTACCTGGCCGTGTTCGCCGGCTGGTGCCTGCGCGTGCTGCTGGGCGACGGCGATGCGGTCGGCACCACCGTGCTGGCCGGCGTGCTGGGCTACGCGGCGATGTATGCATGGACGCTGGTGTGCCTGCGCCTGATGGGCTGGCCGCGGCCGGCCGGGCGCGCCCGCATCCGCCAGCACGACGTCATTCCCTACGGCGTGTGCGCGCTGTTCCTGTTCCCGCTGGGCTGGGCCGTGGCGCATGCGGCATCGCGCGCCCTGTTCGACCCGGCATCTCCGCAGCTGTGGGCCGAGGTGCTCCAGGTCGGCTACGCCCGCTTCTTCGGCGTGCTGTGCGTGACCCTGCCGATCCTGCTGTTCGCCACAGGACGCCACGAGCCGGCGCCGATGCCCAGCCGCATTCCCTGGTGGGAGGCGGCGCTGGGTGTGGCGTATCTGGCCCTGGTCGCCAGCCTGCTGCTGGTCTCGCCACGCCTGCACCAGGCGCCGTTCGAGGCGCTGCTGGACCAGCGCTTCATGTTGATGGTGGCGATGATCTGGCTGGCCCTGCGGCTGCCCTGGCGCTGGTCGGCACCGCTGGTGGCGGCCCTGATGCTGCTGCTGGCGGTGCTCATCGCCTGGGGCAGCCGGCATGGTCCGGGGCTGGACGCGGTGCGGCTGGCGCAGCTGGCCGCGGAACTGGGCGTGCTGCAGCTGATGATCCTGCTGTGCCTGGTGATGAGCCGCGACAACCGGCGCGCGGTCGAACGCCTGGCCGAGGAGAGCCGCCGCGATGGATTGAGCGGCGTGCCCAACATCAACGCACTGCGCCAGGACCTGGCGCGGCGTGAGCCGGTGCCCGCCGAGATCGCCTGCCTGGGCATCGAGCACGTCGACAGCCTGGTCGCCGGGCTCGGCCTGCCGGCCCAGGAAGCGCTGACGGCCGGGCTGGCGGCGCACCTGCTGCCGCACGTGAGCACCTACACGCTCGGCCCCGGTCGCTTCGTGCTGGTCCCGGGCGATGGCGCGGTGTCCTGGCAGGGCGTGCTGGCGCGGATCGAGCAGTTCGAGTTCGGCTACGGCGACAGCCGCGTGCGGATCGAACCGCATCTGGGGGTCTGCCGGCTGCGCGAGACCGGCGAGAGCGCGGTCGATGCGGCGCTGGAGGCGGCCTACGGCGCGCTGCTGGAAGCGCGCCAGCGCGGCGAGACCGCGCCGGTGTTCGCGCAGGGGCGTGCCGATCCGGCCGCACGCAAGGCGCTGCTGCAGACCCACTCGCTGGCGTTGTCGCTGGTGCGGCAGCGCCGGATCGAGCTGCATGCGCAGCCGATCCGGCGGATCGATGCGCAGCACGCCTGCATGGCCGAGATCCTGTGCCGGCTGCGCTGCGAGGACGGCCGCCTGCTGATGCCGCGCGACTACATGGACGAGCTGGAAGCCAGCCGCGGCGTGGTCGAGCTGGACCGGGCCGTGGTCGAGACCCTGCTGCAGTGGTTCCGCAGGCACGGCGGCCAGCGGCCGTTCGCACGGCTGGCGGTCAACCTCACCGGGCGCAGCCTGGTGTCCGACCATTTCCGCAACTGGCTGCTCTACCAGCTCGACAACACCCCCGGCAGCGCCGCGGCGCTG